>JGI24021J15306_10011162_pt1 | contig 11165 bp, 6 predicted proteins | sample Ectturendosymbi1_FD_15306 | JGI IMG/M metagenome (IMG submission 15306)
TAATTTCCCGATCTAATAGAAAACTGTAACATTTAGAAATGCTTCGCGACCCACCTGAAATAGCTTCGCGACCCACTGGTTGGGAAGCACTGCTCTATACTACTTTGAATAAGCTGTTCTGCATAATGGTGCTCTTTTGTTCATACTACCATCTTCAGTTTAGAAAATGGCCGTTCTCCACTGCAGTTAGTCACCATGAGAGTTAAATAAATGCGCAAATTATTTCCCACATTTGTAAAAGAAGACTCCAAGAACACTACACGATCACTAGTGAATAAATGTCAAATCCAGGGATGCCATTGAAATGCGTTGAAAAAACCCATACAGACACACCAAAAAAATTTGAATAGAAAATCCCAGGTAGTTAAAAAATTATGTTGCAAATAACTATAAAATGCTTTTTAATTTTCAACTCACAGCAGTCCAGTGTGGAAAGCATTCAGTTGAAAACTTTCGGTTAATTACTTATGGCAAATTTAGCAAATAGTAACATTCTATGCATATAATCAGGGGTGGATATTAGGCAAGGTGAACGAGGCGGTCTTCTCGGAGCCCCCTTTTGAGAGATTCCCACGTAATTTTTGCATTGTTTTGTTAAAAGTTTATTGATCACTCTAGAGCCACATTTAACAAATTTTGAAGCAAATCGTATGTTTGTCAAAATAAAGCAAAATTTATGTGCAAATGTGCCAAAAAGGACCCCTCAACAAATTTAATGTGAAGACAAAGAGCACTTTAAAATGAAAGAACTTCAAACAATTTACAATACAAAATGGACTTTCACGCAGAAGCTAATTCCCAAACAAAATGAAAAATTTAATTTGCATTCAGAGAATAAAATTTGTGTAAAGCATGTGTAAAATATGGGGTCCCCTTTCTAAGAGTTTGCTTCGGGCAACTAAATTCTAATATTCCATGTAACAAAAAACAAATTTAACACAAAGGACCGCGGGTCCCCAAAAGCGCAGGGTCTGTAGAAATTGCTACATTTGCTACTATTGTTGGAGGGAGTACAAAGAGAGCATGGTGAAACTGAACTGAACGTTTTTTAACTTGTGCTTTTCAAGAACATCGCACTGGTCTACAGGAGCAATCTAATATACATAATTTTTTCCTAAAAGTCATCCCACTTTACGGAAATGAGTTGAACAATATTCCGATGAAAGTTGTTGCATGTTTGCTTGCTGTTCTTTAATGAAGATTCAGTTTGATTTTTGGTTTCTTGCAAGATCAAAGAGAAAGACTTACCTTTTATCTTCATTTCTATCTTAGCGATTTTTTAGCACAAGTATATAACTAATTCCCCAATCAGACTATCCAGTTATTGTGCAGCGGATGCATCCAACTTACAGTCTGGTAAAAAACTTTATTCTTCGTGGAGAAACAGTCCTTTTTCCTAGATTCTCGCTTTCCAAATTTAGGCGAACAATAGGTTGTCTGTAGTTACTTGTACCACTCTTCCTCGCTGTTGTTCATGCGTCGGTGCTCGTTCGAAATGATGGCAATGTTTCAATGTGGCACCGTCACACTGCACTGCTCGTTCGTCATGCTACATGAGTACACGGGTCACTGATGGCCAACGTTTCTGCAAACAGCTTGCACTCTGTTACAGTGTTGTTTACCGAAGCATTTGCTTTATGTTGTTCGGGTTTCTTACACTTCCTACTGAATCAATTGCTTGCAACAAGACAAAGGTGAAGTTGGACAGGTTTGTAAGCAGGTGCAGACCCAGCTACTGTAACAACGATGGGGGCGTTTTCAAATATTCAGTAGTAGTGCTATTAAAAACAAGTTTTAATTTTGACTAGCGAAACACCAAAATTTGTACATGAAATTGTAGAATGGTGTGCTTGTTATGTCCTACAACACTGCCAATAACAAATAAGCTGCGATATATACAAAATAGACCTGTTTTGGCGTCAGAATACATCAACTACGGGAATTTATCCAAATGGGTCTGATTCCAATATAGTTTTTCATCCTTTCCTTTTTTACGATGAGTAGAAAATGGCGTTAATATCACGCGGAAATCTCCAGGGTTATAGTAGTGGTTTATTCATGCATTTTTGTGCCTCAAATCACGAAGTAACACGAATGCAGCAAGAGGAAAAACAACAGCATCATAAAGCAGAAATTAATTTCATGTTGATGAAAATGTAAAAACATCAGAAACTCCAGGTTTAGCAAATTGATGATTGTGTTCTAACTTCTTTGAATCGCAGAAGGTTGGCGACAGACCATATGGGTTATGTTCCCACGTATCCCTGTTGCTAGCACTTATCAACGTTTAATTGAAGACGTTTCACATGTAGTAAAAGAAAAGTAACAAAATTGTAGCGGCTGCAGTCTGGATGCATGGGTCTGTGGTTTGGCATGCCGTTTGTCTACAAGGCGTTTTGGTGGTTGAGCGCGCTTCTCGCTGATAGCTAAAGGCAATTTGTGAGAGCATTCAGTTGAAAACATCGACGGGCTCATTGCGCGGGAGAGGCGAAATAGCAAGCAAGCAGTGGCGTGCAGAGGGGGGCAAACGGGGCTCCGGCCCCGGGCATCCAAGGCAGGAAGTATCCAAAGAGTGAAATTACAAAAATTTAAATGCTGTAACCAGATGATTTTTTCTATTGTAAGCCTACTAATGCATGCTGCATGGATTTAATTTTTCGAAACTTGTTTTGTTGTCAACACTAATTTTTACGTATTCAAATGCCAGTAATTCTCAGCTTCTTCATTACCAGGGCCCTACACTCTAAGTGTGCGGCGCAGACCCAAACTGATGGTGACGTGACTTGTTCCAGATCGTGCGATCAAGGGAAAATCACAAAAAAGATAAAAACAATCAGGGTTGAGAAAAGCCCGTTTTTTTTAAAAAAAAACAACCCACCAGTCTTTTTTCAAATCCGATTTTTTTTGAAAAAAAAGACAGGTTTTTGTTCTTTTTCAAAAAAACGCAAAAACCCCATTTTGAACATTTTTGTTGCATCATGCAATATCACCAAATTCAGAATTACACGATAATAGCTTGTTATACCTATTATGGCATTCAAATTTGAGGGTAAAGAAATGTATCCATCTTTATTTTCGTAAAGTGTTGTTGGTCAATTTTAGTGGTAAGGCTTGGCAAGAACGCGCAGAGCAAAGAGAGAACAGCCACTCCTACACAAACTCTGAAGTTTCACGTCAAGTTTATGTACATGCCCTGCTAGCCCAGCATCTATGTAGAGCATTTTTGCAACATTTGGTTTGTTATGGTCCAACATCAGGAACAGCTTAATGCAGAGAAGGCAGAAAATTTGATTAAAATTATTGTTGTTTTTCGAGTGGGCTTTTCAAAAAAACTGGTGATTTTTTTGTTGTGACCAATTACATCAACACTGAAGGAAATTATGGACGTTTAATGGAATTTCTGAGCCAAATTTCGAAACTGTCCTAACACTGCCCTATTTGATTTTTTGATGCAACGCTAGTTTCCGTTTTTGTGCTAACACAGTCGCACAGCTGTGCTTGCAATATGTGCTTCGTATCGAGTTTCGTCATTAATTGGTATTTCAGCTGGAGTTGTCATAACGGCTCACACAAGCCCGTATCTTTTCTCCCCTTAGTCATTGTACGCATAACAGCCACATAATAACAACATAAATTTTCTTGCGTACTTCATGCGCATTCTCAATTCTTGTGTAGTTTAGCAAGTTTCAAATTGCGGTCAACCCTGGGTGTCCGCCATCACAACCACATACCTTCTGATCGACTCCTATTCGACCAGACATTCGCGCAGCCTTGAGAACTGCGCTGACATAGCACTGAGTGTGTTCCACTCCATGTTTTAACGCATTGCCGTATATTTTTGCAGTCATGAACTGCTCTGTCTTAGGAGACCGCTGATAATTTATGTTCATTGCAGTGACACATTGTAGCTTACAGCAACGGGTAAAAAGAGTGCGTGTAGATTGTAGAATAATATGCACAGGGACGCCAGAGAATGGAGGCATGGCAAGGGCATTTCCCCCCAGGTCCGTCACTAAGGGGATTTCGCCGCCCCTGGAAAAATGTGTTGTAGATCAAAACTACACGACATAGTTTAAAAAAGGTGGGCCCCTCAGAAAACTTTTCGCCACCCCTGATGTCCCAAGCTGGTTACGGGCCTGTTTTCCCCTCTGCCCTTTCAAAAGAGGGGCAACGGGGCGGAGGTGCCTTTTCATCATAGGTGTAGGAGCAGGAAAATTTTTTGGGTACGAAGGATTTTGCCCGGATTTACCCAAATTGGCCCGAGAAGATTTTTGTGCAATTTTTGCCTCTAAATTTTCTCCCACTAAGATCATGAAAACCTCTTTTTGGTGTAACATCCAAGAGGTCTTCATGTGTTTTCATGCAAACCTAGGGCGTCATTTTTTGAAGTCAAACAATGTTGAGCGATATTTTTACCCGGATTTTCAGGCGTTTTGCCCAGATTTCCAGCTAATCAAAACTTTTGGGGTTGCGCTTGCAACTCCTGCATCCCCACCTCCAACACCACTGCTTTCCATAACATTATCATAGGTAATTTCACGGTTAATCAAGATCGACGTGAAACAAGTTTATTGCAGCTATTCCGACACTCAGAAAATTCAGAATGATTTTTTGTCATTTTTGTTATTTTTTTGGTGAACATTGTTGCTGAATAGAAACAAACATAATTGGAAACGATTTTTCAAAACGTTTCCATTGCCCTCAACTCTTTTATTTCTCCCCCTTCCCATGAGAACTGTCGCCAGAAAGTTTTCAATAGGGGGCTTTTCGTCTGTTCTGAGGCTTGACATTCTGAAATTTGGTAAAAACTCTATCGATTTATAGTGCTTCATAATTAAATCTTGTTGGTCTTGGAGCTTTGTTCGGAGGAAATAAGCCCCGAAAAGACCCCGTGGTGACGAGACTGCTTCCCTACCGCTGCTCTGGCGTCCCTGAATATACAAGTTGTGTCGACAAACTTTGGTTTGCAATGTGAATATGACGTAATATTGTGACGTCACAAACAGAGTATATCCAGTAACAATGACCACCATACGCCACTGTTCAATACTAGAATTTGGTAGGGGGCATCCAATCAAGCAGTCGCCCAGGGCATCACCAGACCTCTGCACGCCACTGCCCCTGGCGTTGGATGCCCGGGGTCGGCGCCCGTTCGCCCTCTGCACGCCACTGCTCATGGTGGAAACGTGTTTTTCTTCCGATGGCTACTATTCTTGCGTTACATCATAAACATGTGAAACTATTCAAGCCATTTACACCACATGTTATTGCGTGTTCCATCAGTAAAGGTTGTTGATCAGTCGATTTGTAGAGCGAAAGAGCAGAAAGCGGGATTGCAGTGTTCAGCTAGCGCGATGCCGAATCTGTAATGCTATCAGGAGCTAAAAATGGCAAAGTTATTAAGAAGCGCAACAATCTGGCAGTGTTAGCTAAAACGCCGCGATTGAAACTTTTTTTTCAACAAAGCTTTTTATGCAGCAACGTTAAAACAGTGGCGTTAACCAGAACATCTGAAAACGTAGGTGAAAATCACGACAAAAGTTTCGAAGCACCTTTCACACTCAGATTGGCTGGCCAAATTGACATGTTCATTTTCCGGTGTTGTTGTTTGTAATCTCTGGTTTCTGCTTATTATTCGGGTGAATGTTGTTTCTTGCCGAGTCACTCTGTAGCCTGTAGAAATATTTTTTCTTAGTAAGAATACACTGAAGTGTTGATATAAAACTTTCTTCTCGCAGCTGTGTGTGCAGTTGAGAATGAGCACCATACTTATGCGATTGTAAGCCGCGGCTTATAAAGTCTTTTCATCATTTCATGCGGCTTAAATTCAAGAGCGGCTTACATTTTTTATTTTTTACTTTTTCGAAAGTTAATAGATGATGCTCAGTCTTTCCTTGGCTACGTTTTGTCGACCAAATTCTTCTTTCACATTCGATTTTCTTCAGCATCACGTGCACATCCGTCACAGGAGGGATTATGATAAACAGAAGGCAGCTGTAGTGGTGTAAGCATCATTAATACGGGAAAAGCACGAGTACGCGAATGCATCTCAGAGGCTTAGGTAACCTATGTTCAAGTGCGGTTTACAATCAAGGGCAGCTTACATTAATTTTTAAAACCATTTCGTGCGGCTTACAATCGAGTTAATACGGTAATGTATGTTGATGTACCTTGCATACCCACATGAGCCCACATTGCACAACACAACTTAACTACGGTATGTATATTTTTTCGACATGTCCGTCTACCGGCGCCGAAGTTTTTAGTGTCATGCAATCTACCCACAGTACTTTTGAGATCGACTGGTAGATTGCAATCGACGTATTGAGCACCCATGCCAATGCCAAACGCGCGAAGGAACCCTTCTAGTTCCTTGCAGTGCAAACACGCGTCAACATCGCGTTCGCAAATAACTCACGATGATCGTGAGTTTTGGTCAAAACCATGGCCGTCACATGCTCATTCAAGTTTAATATTTTCAAAGTTGTGTGACAAACGAGTCTTAGCCAATGGAATGTAAAAAAACAACTGCGGTTGCCAAAAAAGATGGATATTACACAACTACGTTCATTAGCTGTAACCAATTTTGTCATACAACTTTCATAATGGGCACGTAGTTTTTGAATTTTTTCACCAATCTATGTGCAGGTTTAAGACGAAATTGATCACCAAATATATAAATTTGTAATCCGAGAACCTTAATAAGAAACACTGAGTTCTTTTTAGGTATATGCAAAATTTTATCAGTTTTTGTCACAATCTGAAACATGTTTTTTGACTCTACAATGACAGTTCCTTCAATACTTTCCAATGATTCACACATTGACTTGGCAACTTGGATATTGGCTCCATGAAAATCTGCCTTCAGAAGCACCTCTTGAGCAGCTTTAAAATCAACGCTGTTACTTCCAATAGTAAGAAGTTCGCTGATATATTCTCTCCAAAGTTGTCTCAATGGTTCAAATTCTGTGTATTTGCACTTTTTTACTGCCGTGGACAAAGTTGTTCTTAATTTTTTTGAAGCTTTGGTCCGCTTTTTTTGTTTTTCTTTCTTTGGACGCATTGGTGTTTCATTTTTAATCATTACTGGTTTAACATACATCTGCTTTACAGTTGCTTTGAATTTCTCTTCTGGCATACCAACAATTCTTTCCCGTAAAAATTCCTCTGCAAAACCTGCATTCTGGCTTGCACTGCTCATACTTAAATAAAAAAGTATATTTTTGTTTAATACTTTAAACAATCTCACCTGAAACAGATATTTTGTTTAGACAACCGTGTTTGTATGATGAATACAATGAACAAATGAAATCAAAACTTAACATTCACTGAATTGTCAAATCAAAGTTCTTCTTTGGGTGTTGATGGGAAGCAAGCAAAATGGGGTGAAGACTTGCACAAATGCACAAGGGTCATTCCATTATAATTCTACAAATATTTTGCAATTTTGTAACCCATACTCTTAGAACTTCACTACTTTCAAGCATGTTATTATCTGCAAAAATCTAAGAAAAATAAAATAAATTTTTGAATTTGGTCTACCGGTTTCCAAGATATGGGTGTTTGAAGTTTTGGTCACCACTAGGTGGCACAGAGTGCTCCAAAAAACAAAATGCTATTTCTTTTGATCTACTGATGCTAGAGATGTGATCAAAGGGTCACTTCCACCACTGATTTCAAATATGTTATTTTAGTGTAATATTATCAACAAAAAAAAAAATTATAGCCACTTCCAAAAAATTTAGTAGCCATATAAACATGTCTGAAAACCTGTGTCTGAAACTGCTTTTCAAAAAAAATTTTGTTTGTGATGAAGTATGAATAGTAAATACTTAAAAAAGCTTGAAACCTAAGAGAGGTTTTTTAAACAAACTTTTTTGTCATAGATGGAATGAAATAATGTTTTTTGCTATTGAGTTTTTCACCCTCCACTAATTGGCATTTGTCAGTGAAGAGGTTTCTTAATCATACAGCTTGGCATTGTGATGCTAATCTTTATGCAGTAGCCAATCTACTAGTTGCCAAGTTTGTTTGCAAACCTATTAATTAAAGCACATTGAAAAGGTGTAGTTTGGCTGCTGAGAAAGCAACACCTTGCGATATTGACAAGAAAATTTCTAATGCTCATTGAGAAAATCACTGATGCATTTTACAACAATGGCCTTTGTACAGCACACAAAAAGATATTTTGAGCTCCTTCTGTTATTGAACTAGAATATGTTACCTCAAATCAGATTTAAAACCTTGTAACCAACTGTTTAGAAAAGGTTAGCAAACTTTACAACCATGAAGTATACGTCAGCTAAGTCTTTTGTATTTCAAATTTTGCTGTCAGTTTTTGTCACAACTTTTAGTTATTATATACGTTAGTTACTATACAAAAAACGGAAGATTGCTTCATTGGAAAAATAAATGGAAGCAAGGGTCATTTAAACTGGTATAACTGGGAGCTTGTTTAGAAAGCTTTAACTGGGCTTCACAGAGGAGATGGAATTGGTGAAATGGAGGGTTCAGATCAATGTGGAGAATAAAGTTTTATCATTGATAATTATTTGCTTTCATCACTACTGTTACTTGCTTAAAAGGTACTCAACAACTTGTGGTTGAAGCTGTAGCAACATCTTTGCAATTCATGATGACTTAGAGGCAAAGATCAAGGGAAGTGATGAAATTTTGTTAGATGTTGCTAGACATTCAAAAAAAATTTCCATCCATTGTTCTTGCACCAAATCTGTGTTTCACTTGCTGAAAGAAACTAGGAAACCAAGAAGGCAAAGATGATGAAATATGTCACAATCCAGATATAGCACTATGTCAGAATCAAAACATAGTGAGATGTGGCCTGTGAAGATTCAGGAGAAATAGAAAAATCACAAATAACTTGCGTCAAAATCAATTTCAAAGTCAAATTTAAAGTTTTTGCTTTTTCTATTTCTATTGCATCTTCACAGTCCACATCTCACTACCCTCTGATTTTGACATAGATCTATGACTGGATTATGACAGTTCATCATCTTTGGTTTTTTGGTCTTGTAATTTGCAAAATCTAATGAAATTTAACACTTCCTTATTCAAGCTAATCTGTAGCAAAAATGACATATTATTTGTTCAGTATTTTTGTCTGTAGGCTAACAACACCTAGTTATGGAAACAATCTGCAAAATAGAATGGTTATGCAAACTATAAAATTATTTGGTTGGCTGTTACAAGAGATTGGCTATTGGGCTGAAGGACTATTACATCAGTATTGATTAATAGGTTTTCAGCACACCTTGGACTAGTATAGTAGAGTGATTCAACCTCAGTGCAAAATATGTAATATTGGAAGTGGATGACTTCAGTATACACTTTGAACTTTGTACAGAATCCCAATTATGTGGCTATGATTCCTCAGTTCATAAATCATAATGGAACTGATGGAGTAGCATAAAATATCAGTGTTGCCAGCCTTGCAGTTTTCCCGCAAATTTGGGCTTGTTTTTTGTGGATTTGTTGAAGACTTGCGGGTTGCTTGTTCTGATTAAAATTTGCTTGTTTTTGTAGATTTCTGCATTGCGGATTGCTTTTTTGTCAAATTTCATGGCCATTTTGCTTTTTCGATGTACCGAAAACCGAAATTTAGGCATGTTTTTGTGCAAATTTTTTTGGGCTCATTTTGGGCTTGTTTTTTTCGGATTTTCCTTCTTGTTTTTGTATTTGATTAACCTGCTGTATTTATGTTTTTTTGAATTTTCTTACCAATTGCATGTTGGGCTTGTTTTTCCGCTAAATTACCCATTTTGGGCTTGTTTTTCAAATTTGCTTGCTTGTTTTTACAAAATAACCTGGCATCACTGTAAAATGTGTTAGAGAAATTTATGAAATAGCCTACAGTTGCAATCTGGTAACTTGCAGTACCTACTGTTTCTAGATTATGACTTGCAAAGTGCTGTGAATCCTCATATTTGACACTCTGTTTTATTGCACTGCAGAGAATACACATATTTGATATTATCAAATATCAGATATATATACTCTGTGACATCTTAGTGTTTGATTCCTTGCTGGGAAGGGATTTCTTTTGATATACCAGGGCTTCTCAACTCATTTTCATCCATGGACCACCATGCCTTTTCAGATGACTCTGTGGACCCCAATAGATAACCAAAAAATTAATCAGACACAAAAATCACTTTACACATTGCATTTAGGTTGATGCAAATGGCAAAAGTCGTCTGATTGCATAAATCATGTGGACCACTTCAATAGGTAACCATGGACCCCAGTTGAGAAGGCCTGTGATGGACAGTGCAGAGAATAGACTGGTTCAGTGTTGGGCAAACTACGGCCAACAGGCCACATGTGGCCCTCGAGACCATTTCATGCGGCCCGCTGGCACTTGCAGAAAATCCTATGCATTGCTTATTGTTTTAATTAAATAAGTCATATGACAAAAAAATGCGAAACTTTCTTGTGATTATTTTACTAGATCAAAACTGCACATAATCAAAATAGTACTTCCGCTTTCCTGCAAATAGCTTTTCATTTTTATTTGAGACAAACAGTTCAATGTTTGTTACTCTGACAGAATTTTTGTTAAAAAATAAAAGATTTACATTTTTACTCTATTTAAACAATGAGTGCTGATAAGAAATGCAAGACTGAAGACAAATGTTGTGTTTTTAACACTTTGAGAACCGGTCTACGATATATTCGTACTTCGATTTCAGCCTAAAAAACAACAGTTTTTGGTTGCCTTACCAACGCCCTAGCTCATCTGCCGATTGCGCTAGGGAGCTGTTCAAGGGCTCAAACGGATCGGCTAGTCCAGTAGATTGCACTTGAAAAAATTTTTTTGGTTGGGGGGTGCGGATTTTTTGTGAATGACGTCATAAGTGAAGTAGTGTTAGGGTCATTTTGGCTCATGTTGTCTGGCCTAGGGCCCAACCGCTAGGCCAAAGTGTTTCGCTGAAGTTTTCATTGGAAACAAGGCTCAAGTCCGAGTGTTTTGAGCCTTTGATCGACTTTTTAGCGTTTCTGGTTCAAAAGTTATGATCTAAAATATACAAATTAATTAATTAGCTCATTACTCAAATATTTTTACTAACTTACATCACAACTTTTGAACCCGAAACCCCAGCAGGTCATCCAAAGTATCAAAAGACTCGGATTGTAGCCTAGTTTCC
>JGI24021J15306_10011163_pt1 | contig 11165 bp, 9 predicted proteins | sample Ectturendosymbi1_FD_15306 | JGI IMG/M metagenome (IMG submission 15306)
GAGATTCGGCTCCCGGGGAATTGTTAAGGCGGCCCCCATAGAGATTCGGCTCCCGGGGAATTGTTAAGGCGGCCCCCATAGAGATTCGGCTCCCGGGGAATTGTTTCCCGCTTGCCCCCTCCTTATGCCCCAGTCCCCAAGAGCGGAGTTTTCCAAGTCGAAAAGCGACATGATTTTCGTGGCAATGTCACCANCATCAATTGTGGAGAGGCAGTTTTTGTCTCCACCAAAACCCACAAAAACNTTAAAAATAGCCNTTTCTCTGGTATGTCCTGGCAAAGAGGTGAATAGATCTCCTTTGGCGGTCATTTCTTCAAGAACCACCTGAGCGGCAACTGCAGNAGACCTCCATTGTTAGAAGTTACTGAAATGTCATAATGCCAGTTACTGGGCCACGTTGCTTTAGAGAGGAAATCTTTGCAATCATTATGAAGCAAACAGGCGATTAATTAGAGAACCACTGTACCCGTAGAAATACTTTTTGCTTTAATTTTTTCCAATAGCCTTCGCGGTCGACTTGGGATCAGTCCGCGGTCTACCAGTAGACCGCGATCGACTGTTTGGGCACCAGTGGTTTAAGGGCTCGCGTTCCCCTGAAAATTTATTGAGACCTCCCTGGGGGGGGCCTGACCCACAAGTTATGAAACGCTGTCTTACGACATCCAGAGCTTGCAGCTCGTCACCGCAAGTTGATCCGTAAATGAAAGAAAGTGCAATGGTTGCAACTGGACAGCCTGCAAGACATTGTTTATGATTCCACGAAAGACGATCTGTTAGTTGATCAGCAGTATACACCAAACTTTTTTGCATCTTTTAGGTATATTTGCTGAAAACGAAGTGAGGTGAATATATAGTCAGATTACAATTGAGTAGTCCACATCATTTTTGAGATTTCCCGGTGGCTTGATGACTAACATGCTTTAATAGAAAACCAGATCAGGTGAAGGAGACTGAAAAATTCAAGATTACAAAAGAAAAAGATTTCCGCCACGTTCAATACCCGCGGCAGGAAAATGTCGGTTTAACAAAGGCTAATTAGCAGACTATCAGAGAATCTGACACGTTGCGCTAATTCGAAATAAAAATTCCATGATTGTTTTTTGAAATTTAAAAAACCCAAATAACGCATCATCCCGTTTTCTGAAACGAAACTTGAACTCCTATCATTAGTAAGTGTTGCATTGCTGAATCTAATGGCGTGTGAAAAGACTCTACTGTATATTTGCAGCATTTGTCAAACTATTCCACACCAAAAGAAACCGTCTCGTTCACGTGCAATATCTCTTCCATTAAAACTTTAAGAGAAACATTCACGCGTCGGCACACACAAGTACTTGTACACGCACGTTCACGCACACACACACACAAACCCAACGGTAACCACAAACACACATACAAATATGCTACCTTAACACAAGCAAAAGCGAACCAATCCAGTTGGATCGAATAAAACAAATTACTGTAGGTTGATGACGATGAGCATTAGTCAAGAAGTGAAGAAGATTTTTCACTAATGAATAACGCAAATTTTGTGTGATGCAAGCGGTTTTCGAAAAACACGTTCAAGCATCTTTGGCAGTTGTGCCGTCAAAATTGAGATTGGTCCTACAGCTTAAGGCGGATGGACAAAACAAGATGCACATCACTTTTACATTTTATGGCATGATCACTGTTCACTTAGAATGTACTGAGAATGGCCTGTGGACTAATGAATGCGTTCGTACATCTAAAATACAATACAGGTTCCAAAGAAACCTGTTTAGTGCAACGACCCGAGAAAGCCACTTAAGTCTTGAGGCTTTTATCGGCTGTTTCGCGGCGACTGTTTGGGCTATAGAGTCAACCAAGATATCAAAATGTGCGTTTTTATGCGGTACATTGGTATGTGCTTTTCTCGCAGATCCCAGTTCCGTCGCGGGGACCGCCTCATAAAGTCACACTGCCCCTAAAAATGATGTATCGAACGTACACGAAAATTGGCACCTTGCTTTCACTAACTGTGCTGCAGGATCGGCTGCCGAGTTACGAAGGAAGTTGTTTGGAAGCGATGTGCAGTAAGTGTTTTTCGGTTGGCGCGCTGATTCCGCCAACTGGTTTGGCGACGTTTTGTTTATGCACTGTAAACATTTTCGCGCAAAATTGCAGAAAGATCTTGTGAGTGGAGGAGTTATGAAATACCTTGCCAAGCTATAATTGTTTTTTCTTGTCACATTAGACACTCGACAACTTCATCTGGGCTTGCCTATGTTTGTGCGTTATTCAGCGGATGCTGGCACAGATAGCCGTGCAATAAGAGGTATCGGATTGCAGGCAGTATGTACGGAATGATTCAGTCCTTTTTTGTTAGTTTTTGGTGACGGCAATTGGCGGCAGGCCGAAGCCTGAATTGTGCTTCTTTCCGGGGCGACTGAGGTGAACGCTCTTGCCCAAGGAGCGCTACGGCAATTCACTCACTAACAAACTCGGTTATTGGTTTTGTCTTTTCAATAACCGCTCGTCTTTCATCTGCTGTGGAATTGGCTTTCTTTCGCTTGCTAGAACCACTCTCATATGTAAATTTCGTCATACTGAGGTTAATGCACGTGAGTCTATTGCAAATCAACCGTTATCCTGATTACTTTCTAAAAAAGAAAACAGTTTACACGTGACGCTCACTTTGCTAACTAAGCTACTAAACTCCAGCTACGAATTATCTATCGATTTGTCTGTGTGGGCGTCACAAAACAGAAAATTCATGCTTGTCCCAAAACGCTATATAAATACTCTACTGCTACGTCTACCATCATTCTCATTACGACCTACGATTAACCTATACCCCTCACTTCTCAATCGCATTATCAGATAAGCAAATTGTTAACCTTAAACCTTCAAAAAACTGTTGAGTCACTCAACCACCAAACCACGTCTCGATCAATTCAGATAAATTTATATCAGATAGCCTTACCAGCAGTTATTGAAAATGTTCTTCAAAGTTCTCAAAGTTGTCGTTGTCCCTGAAAAATCGCGGTTTCAGCGTTGTCACAATTTTTATATTTCGAGTGTTTTGTAGTGGCTCATGGTAATTTTCATTTTTTTAGAATTATAAACCGTTCTCACTGCAACACTTTTTGATGTCCCATTCGTTTGTTGAATGAGCTTCTTCTTGTTTATAGAAAGTATCTTGTTTTTGTTTTCAGTTGAAAACCCGTGTTTGTAAAGAGGTGACATCACAGAATCTGTTTGATTTCAACCCTAAGGCGTGGCAAATCCAGTGCCTTGCAACGGAAAACGAACAAAATTTTCCGTCACCAGACCGTGTTTTCCGAAAAACCCAAATGAATATTTCCCCATATCTCACTAACTCCTGGAAAAAATATGTTCGCCAGCGTCCCTCCTTGTAGACCGTTGAGTTTATACGGACAATCAATCGTGTTGTCATGCTCAGTTAAAACGAAAATTTTGTTTCACAGTTTTGAGACGGAGAAACTTTTTGAAATGACTGACTACAGACACTCTGACTCACAGAAAAAGAATTGTCGATATGTTTGTGTGTTCTAGTTTCTCCCAACTCTGTGCAAAGTTTGTTAATGCGTATTCAATTTTTCTTGTTGGCCATATATAAGAGCGAATCTCAGTTTCAGTGATTTGCTGGCTGTGTTTACATAGCAAAATACATCTAAACGGTGTGTTTTTTCACTTCAACATTGGCACGCTGCTGTGCCCTAACTCAGCGTGAAAGCGCTTCTTCTCTTCAGTGCAGGCGAATGCCGCCGCTCCTCGTGACGCAACCACCGCGGCAATGTGTAAACTGCTGTGAGTCGACTGTTTTGTGAATGCCGGCAAGTGGGCGTTTTCAATGTTTCAGCTGTTCTGTTTGTTATATTGTGGCTAATTTATTCAATGCAAGCGCGTACACGTTTTCGTCATGTAAATTGCTAATTAATTTAATGGGCTAAGCCCTTTCACACTAGAATGCCCGGAATTCCGAATCACCTAGAATGCACGAAAGAGTCATTTTGACTCCCTGCCTCTCTTGTGTAACAGTACTGTGATTAGGGCTGTGGAATACCTTTGTGAGTCAGCACAGTTAGAAAAATTTTTCTAAAACTAATTTCATTGAACAAAGTCAAACATTGCGGGAAAAGGACATTTGTTATTGTGGGGAACTGCATTTTACCCACGGGTGTCGTTTTTAGTAGTGCACTTTCCTCACAATGACCTGCTGCACTCAAGGTAGGTGCCCGCTGTTAAATGCTTTTTACACTCTCTTGTCATAAGGCAGTATTTCGTCACTTTACCATGTCCTTTACCGGGTGTTTCTTCTTGCAACTGTCTTTTCTTAGTTTTGCTCTTTTTGTCAATGAGGCCCACATAGCTCCTCAACCAACTGCAGAAGAAAAACGCTTCTGCGTTTGTTGTTCTGACTGCCTTATAAATGATCCATGCATTTATAACCGCAGTGTGTTATGGAACGAATGTATAGGCCATGGCCATCTCATGGTAAAAGTTCTAGCCGTGTTTTCCTTTACGTTTGATTGACAATGTCAACCCCATATTTTTATCAATGTGAGCTTTGACTCTTTCCGGGATCTTCTTGGCATTATCGAAAAAGGTGATGCTTGGGTGAAGGGTGCTGAGAAGAACCATATTTTGCTTGGCCCTACCTTACCATTTCTATGTAGGTTTCACTCCATTTATTGTGTTGTTATACTTCATCATCTTCTAGCGTTTTTCATTTTCCACTTCTACGTTTGTTTCTGTGCCGTGCTGGCACCCATTTCTATAACGTGATGGTATGTTTTGCGCTTTTGTCTTTGGACGTCATACCGCTCATTTTTCTTGTTATTAGTAACTACATGCAGTGTAACATATATAAAATATATTATTATATATGTTACACTGCATGTAGTTAAAAACATTACCCTGAGGAAGTGCACTTGAATAGGTGGGCGAAACGTCGGCAAATAATCAACCAATCGCCAGAAGAGCTAATTCATCTGCTTGAGTATTACTTTTGTTAAAATGATTTTGAAGTGTTTTGATCATTAGTTTAATATTTAGCTTACCATTATATGTACTAAGATTACCATTACCATCCTTGATGAAACTCTTAGATTAAAAACTTTTACTATTCAAGTGTTTAAATTGGTGAAAGGTCATTTGTAAGGCAATCAAGAGTTAATACATCTTTCAAGCATAGCCTTATGGAACAAAGTGGTTTAATTCATTTAAAACATTCATGGAATAAATATTTTCAATTGAAGTACTGCTTGTGAAAAAGCAGGCGCGTAGCCAGGGGGTGGGCAATGGGTGCAATTGACCCCCCAATTCCGAAAGTTGAACTAAACATTTTGAGGTTAATCAAACTTTTGATGTGTAAGACAAAAAATACTTCAGTTCGAACTAACGAAACTTTTTAAGAACCAATCATACTTCAGCTTTTAGTCAAACCTGATCAAAGCAGTTAGGTTTACCATCTGTCCGTGATCAATCAAACGTTGTGTACAGTGCAAAAGCTGGAGAATTCGTGCTAGGCTGACATTTACCTGAAGTTTAAGCTCCATGTGGAAGTTGACGATAAGGAAATACAAACTTGGATCTAAGCGATTTAAACTAACCGAAAAAAACAAGGAGTAACGCTTTCCACAGCTGTTTCTGGCGCACCATCTTGCAGTATCCCAACTAATGGCATTGCAAGTTTCATTTCAAGACCCTCGCAAAAATTCCTCTCTAATAACTCTTGCATTCTATAGATACTGTAATATTTAACCCTTGACTGCAGCATCAGCTGAAACCTTGATAGAAGATCGTAGATTTATGTTTTTGCAGAGTTTTAAAATTAAATGCGTTAATATGGCAGTGATACGTTTTGCATGCCTTGAAGCTCAAAATTCGGCTACAATGCAATATAGTTCCAAAATCGTTTTTATTACGCAATTAGGCCATGGACAGTGTTCAGCAACAACACTATTCATTATAGATATTTATTTGTGATGACAAACCTATAGTCTACTATGACGATTGAAATCGCAATTACGTGGAGTCTGAACGTTTGCATCAAATATTTCACATTACCTTGCTGGTTAGTCAAAAACAGTTATGTCAATTAGTCAAGAGTCCGACCTGTACATAGTCTGAAAGTGTTAAAATTCTTATCTTATGTTTTTGCCACCATATCCTACAGTAAATTGGCACTCATTCCGCTGCAACGCGAAGAGCTTGCAGCAAAATCTAACGTAAGCAGAAGGATGTTTTGTTGTAAGTGCTTAGAGCATTGGCACTACCATTTACTTAAAATACAGCTTGCAATCAGTAAAGCGCATGTGACTAAATTGAAACTAAATTAAATTTTCTCATTTGATCAGTTGTTGTTATGGATTTTTTTAACAATATTGAATTTGTTTTTAATTCAACCGCTCACTCTACAATGGCTGGGTCGGTGGTTCCCAAACTTTTCTTGGCGCGACCTAAAACAGACGTGAACACCTCTTGCGACCCAAACCTCAAACAACGTAAGAAAAAATAATTGTTGGATGGATGATGTTTGGCAGTAAGCTGCTAAGTTCGTTTTTAATTTCAGCAATCTACAGTAATCTTAAGTACCTACGCTACAGACAAAGGCAAGCAGTGGTAACGTTGACAGTATGTAACCCCGATTTGGATCGCCTCGGAACGATCTATTTTTTGGACCCTTCGCCACTGTTGTTTGGTTTCCACCCACACTTTAGGAACCACTGGCTTGGATCAACTAACCAACCGTTGTGTGTAGCTGCGGCGACAAGTAGCCTATTTTAGATCCGAGCCGTGGTGATAATCGATTGTGGTTTCGTTTTCGCAAAAACTCAACCATTCTCGCGCTTTGTGTAGGCTGTAGAATGAGTGGGTCAAACATATGCAAATTTGTTGAGGATATGTGGAACTTTCCCCAATTTACAATATTGTCTTAATCATATTTGAAAATTATATTGTTAACTCTAAATAGACCTATAGCTTAAAATATCTAGTCATTTTTGGAATGCATCCTTGGGGCCGTCCGTAAATGACGTCACACTATTTTACGGAAAAATCTACCCCCTCCTCCCTTGTCACATTTCGTCACAAGATTTTAACCCCACCTTGAAATATAATGTCACAATTTCCAACCCCCTTTACAGTTGCAATTAAAAATTTCTGTCTATTTTGTGTCTGCTTAGACAAAAATTTCATCTGTTTTATAGATTTGGTTTGTGCACATTGTGCCAAAACCAACATCTTTTTCGTAAAACGTCGAAAATACTGCACACATTGCTAAGCAAGAATTAGGCAGCAAAGTGTTCTCTACTTTGTTGAAGACCGAAACGAATGAAGTACGTTGTGCGAATGCTGGCAATGACCGCTTGCGGTTATAGGCCTGTGCATGGATTTGCCGTAGTGGTCGCTTTGCAATATTGAAGCAAAAACAAATCATATGAACTTTTTGCAGTATAGTCTATCTGCAAGAACGAACGATTTCAATACCGCACAGAAAACAAGTATGTCGTGCAAATGCAACGCAGGACGGTAAATAACTCTTTTTGAGAAACGTTTAATTCTGGTTTTTGCATAGGCTAAGATGAAACGAATTTTTCTAAAAACTGTTTCCTTCGAGAAACTGTTTCCTTTGGTTTTCCTTCGGAACCATTTTGAAGCATTGTTATGTGTTTATAAGTCACAACTTTCAAAGTGTTTACTGTAATTGGGTTCAGCGAAAAACACCCCTCATATTGTAGGTGGCGGTGGCAATTGCATAAATTGCAACAAGTTTGACTTCAAATATGAAAATTTAAATTATAGGAAATGATTCTGAAGTTTTCCGGATGAGTGGAAAGATTAATTCGTAATGCACCTGCAGATAGAGATGGAAGGAAAGATGAAGACCGCTTTTAATTTCATGTATTCCAGAGCTAGCCTATATTAATTTGCCTGAAATTGTGAGTAAAACCGTGGAATGCTTGCCAAACAGCTAAAAAATCCTGCACAGAATCGGGCGTCGAAATCTAAAACTTTTTGGTCCAGTAGATGGAGTTGGGAGTCAATCTTTGGCTACATTGACGGTACAACAATAGAGTTAACCATTAGCTGCAAATCCAACACAGATTGACTGACTATCGGAAATATGCTACAAAAAATATTAATCCATTAGCAATATCTACAAAAATTTCCTCATTGGTTGCAGCAGAAAACTATTGTAAATGGAATAGAAACATTTTGGTCGCCACACCTTTCCTTTCTTGTATGACTGCATGTAGCATACATAACAAAACGACTCGTGTGACATCACAAAACTACTGACTCCCCCCTTGTCACAATTTGTCACAAATATGGTGATCCCCTCCCCCCGTTAGGGTGTGACGTCATTTATGAACGACCCCTTACAGCAAGTAGCGTACAATAATGCTATTGCATTCGCATTTCATACAGCGTTTAATACCGACATAAAATTGAAAGACTTTTTAAATGCGTTGATAAGCTCTAGCCTTCACGCTTTCAGATACATACGTCAACCAAACAATCGAGATTTGTTCAAGATCCAGGTCTTACACGCGCGCAAATTTTGCAGAAGGCCTACTTCCGAAAGTCAGTGTCTTGGAGCAAAGTCGCTTCTCGGCTTCGATTCACCGTGTGTTGGTGCACATTAAAAGTGTGTAAAAATAAAAAGCGCAATCATAATGGTGGCCACGAAGAATTCTTGGTCAAATGCCAGATTGGATGCATATAGCATACTGCAGATCTTGTACTTACAGCATCGAGAGTTTCACAAGCGTTTTTGCAAGAAAATTATTGAGCAAATGGTAATTTTTATCCAAAGTACAGTAAGGCCTTGGAACTTCACTAAACACAAAGTTTCAAACTTGTCAATTCCATGAAAATGGAATTTCTATTTTCTGGCTCAAATCTGAACATCATTATTCAGTAAAAAACGCCAGAAAAACGCACCTTTTGTGGATGATGCCTCAAAAACAATGGGCATCAAATATTCAAATGTTGAGACTTTCTTGTTGATTGCCCCCCTATGAAAATGTCTGACTACGTGCCTGCGCACAAATAACAAAAATCAGCACGCATTGATGTTATTTAATGGAAACCGATTTCGCCACACGGCATCTTCAGTCGCGTGCTGATTTTTGTTACTTGTGCACAGGCAGTTCTTAAATTGAAGATATGGGTAGACAAGAATCGCCGTAGTTAGTAGAAAGGAAGACACACGTTGATACTGATGCTCAGGAAACAAGTAGTGCTTCGAATTGTTTGGAATAAATATGCATGCACTTTCATCAATCACAAAAAAAACTGAAAGCAATTATTATATTATTTCGAAGAGCATAGGCTTAGCCTGGGATTCTGAAGATTAGCTAGAGTTCTGGGGCCAAGGTGGGCTGCCTGCAGTCTGCGACTGCTGTACGACATGCTTACCCATCTTTGTGAAATTATTTCTTTCCGTAGAATAGCTTTCCAAAGCAGCAATCTGTATTTGCAATAACATTTTGTTGGATTATTCAGCACTGTTTGCATGCATGTTGCATGAAACGTTTTCATTTTGCACTGCCACGTAGCCTCATTCAAGATTTCAAGTTTGGCAATAGCTTAAAATGAAAAAAAAAGTTCATCAAAGCATTTCAAGTGCTAGGAAGTAAGGTGATTTCCGAAAAAATATCATGAAAAAGTTGTTGTAATATTGCTTCTGACGCAAGTATAGACGCCAAATTAATTGAAAACCACATGAATAATTTTTTTGCCCAAATTTCCACAAGCAATAACACCCTTAAGTTATATTTAGAAATTGCAATAATTGTTTTTGAAAATTTTTTGCAAACCTAATGGGCATTATTGCAAAAACTTTTTTATGTTTGCAACGATAATTCGATCGTATAGTTTTTTGTTTTTTTTTTCTAAAAAACAATTTCAGTGCTCTTTTTGTTGTTCAATTACCATTGCCTGGGAATCTGGCCCATGAGCCTGAACCAAAATAAACAACGACTTCCATTTTTACTCTCTCATGAACAAATCAGTTTCATAATGCACTATCGTAAAAGTGGCTCATTACGCAATCGAGTTGAGGGTTCATGTGTGCGGATTCATGCCCAGGATACATCCACAGAAAATTATAGCTTGCAGCTTGTGTGTTCCATATTCCAGATTTAAAAACTTTTCCGACATAACAACCTGTTTCGTACTTCGTTGGCCTTCCCAACAAAGTCCTCATCCCCTAACCCTTGAATTATGTTGCTAGTTATCTATTTCGCATGGCCTTTTCTTTAACAGAAATGTGTCTGTAATATTAGCTTGTTAAGGGACACCTGACTTGATAACAGTACTGATTTTTTCGGTGTCCTGGCAGACTGTTTACTATGAACTTCCTTATCGCCAATAAACTCACTACTAGTACTCATCGGCGTTTTTTTGCCATTCATCGACGCCCGACGTGGACTAGTTGTAAGGCCCATCACAGTTACTAGCCGCGTCGTTTCTAATCATGTGTTATATGTGATTGGCCGGAACAAGGAAGCACCCATTTTTGCCAACTCCACAGTTGCAGGAAAGGGTTTATCTCATGATGAAATTTACGTGAATATTCGCAAGTGCAAACACAATTAAGCTTTCGATTGTTTTTGGCATGTACAGTGCAAGTGATGGTTACTGAAATAAGAAATTGTTTGGCACTACCCACCAAATTCTTTCCAAAAAATTATGTAATGCACTTTGGGTAAAATCTCAATGAATTCTCAAGTGAGCGGCAGATTTAGCAAAGATAGGTGTTGTTCTAAGGAAAACATATTGTGGCAGCCCACATGATTTTCGGCACGGTGTGGCAAACGCTCAATTCAATCGTAGATTATACTGTCTGTTGAACTCATAAATAAACGTCGTTTTCACATTTTTTATTTTCATTCACTTGTTTGGCTCAAACTCATGGCCTGTACCAGTTCCCACAGCAGTTAGTCAAAGAACACAAAGATGCTTAGTCTTAACAAAACGAAGGTCTTGGATAGGACAAGCGGGCGATAATTAATAGGAATACACGCTGCAGCAGTGCAGCGCATCGACAGTATTGTTTTCCTTCGCAGTTCTGAAGCGTTGCAAAGTGGGGAATTGGAAACTGTAAAAAGCACCGCACAGTCAGAGTGAACACCTAAAAATTTAGATTAGGATGCGCCTTGAAAGAAATA
>JGI24021J15306_10011164_pt1 | contig 11165 bp, 9 predicted proteins | sample Ectturendosymbi1_FD_15306 | JGI IMG/M metagenome (IMG submission 15306)
ACTTTTCCAACATTCAACAAGTTACTCTTTAAGGTTGGAGAAGTTTGAGAATAATTCATGAATTTTTTGAAGGCCGCTTCTGCTCCGGAAATGTCCCAGTAAGTCGGGTAATGGGTGAGAATGTAATTTAGCCAAAATGTGTATGGTTATTAACCGTGTTTGTTAAAAAAAGTTACCCGAGCAGTTGGGTCTTCACTGTTATGCAGTCAGTACACATCCGGATGAACTTGTCCTTGAGCCCCCCCCAAAAAAATCCTGGATCCGCCTATGCGGAGACACATCACTGTGGCTCAAAGAAAGTGTTGGTGTGCGTAAGCGGGATTGCGTTCGTAAAGTTGGCAGCCGTACTCTAGGGAGGCCTTCAAAATTAAATGCTTAACGCTGTGAAGGGAAGTAGCTACTAGCATGGGTTGTGGGCAAGGTCAAAACAAGTCGACAAACCTGATTGGCAAATTAACAGTGAAATGGTACAAGAATTATTTTACACGAGGGAAGATCATGCTTTCAATATTAATTTGGGCGTTAAGTTTGTTAAGCTATTTATCTTCACAGGTATCCATGCAGTTGAATAGCATTAGCGTAGCTAACCCAAAAATTTGGGAGGGACCAAACATTTTGGGGGCCAAAGTGTTTGATTTTTGGCGAATAACACCATTTTGTATGGGATACCGCCTCTCAAAGCACAAAACGACTATATGTTCTGAAAATTTGGTCGGGACATGCCCCTTTAGACCCCCTTTGGCTACGCCTATGTTGAATAGGCCTACACATGAAACAAGATTTCTGCAGAGACCGAAGAAATTAGGCAAATTCCTTACTACAATGCATCAGTGCCAATAACTAGCTCTTCAGTTTTGTGCTTACCTTCCTAAACCTCTCTTAATAAAACGTTTTTTCAGCAAAATTCTGTTTCTCAGTATTTGCCACAAAACGTCTCGCAAATATTGACACACAACTACAAGCGATGCACAATAAGAGAAAAACGAAAAGCATACTGATTGTACATTTGCTGTGTTTGGGAAATTACTGCCTGATATCGCAAGTTCGCGACTAACCGCTAAAATTACAAAAAAATTAGTTTGCAAAAACTATGCGCCGAAAACACATGACCTTCATATGACTAAGAATAGCACTGGAAATTTTAATGTAGGGTTGGTAGACTAGACCAGGGATCAACAAACACCGGTGCCGGTCTGTGAAGACGTTGTTACCAGGCCGTGCAGAACCAAGGCGGAATTTGTTGAAAAGCGATTGGAGCCGGAACAACTGACATAAGGAGCACACTGCGGGTTTGCCACTGACTAATAATCCCTACAGGTCGGAGCATCTTATTGCGGCAAAGCAAGTGCAGATCTCTCACTGAATCAGTGCCATGATGCCTCAGGAGTTTGATAATTTTGCATGTGCCACACATTCATTACTTTATTGAGGTCCGGTCCGCAAATTAATGCTAGGCTGAAGCCGGTCTGCAGTGCGAAAAAGGTTTCCGACCCTTGAATATAGCCATGGGGCCATTCTCCACCCAAATTTCTAGCATATATTGTCGTTTTGTGACTTAATAGACGGTGTTCCAAACAAATACTGTTGATCGCTTACGACAAAAAATTTGGCTCTCCCAAATTTTGGGCTGACTACGCCACTGTGCCGACGGCTAGACTTGACGACCTCATGGTCTTTCACCAATCCTTTGTGACAAAAGAACCAGTAAAAGCTATTGCTTGTTTAGATTCTAAACATCTAATGAAAAAGTGCTATACATTTTTTTCAAGTTGCAACCTAAGTAAACAGTGTTCCATTTTGTCAAGGTTTGTCACCATGTTTGCATGTGACTGCCTCTTGCCCACATGCAGCCTTCTTGTCTTGCAATAATCCGAAATATATTTTGGTAAAACAAACTCAGAACCTGCTCCTGCAATTTTCCATCACTTGCTTTACTAAACACTAGGACAGTGCTGTCACACCGTCTGGCAAGCGCCACGGTTTCTTGCATGTTTGCCAATTTGAACTTTCTTCACGTCACCGTGTTGCGCAACGTGCTTGCTGTATATGCGAGCGAGTGATCACAGATCAGGGAGTCCAAATTGAGTAGAAAAGATAAACCCGAAACGTTGACAGTCTGAGAACCAAAGTATACCTTTGCATGTGTTTCATGCATGGACTTGCACCAACAATAAGATCGAAGTTGTAAATATGCAAATCAATCGCTTATCGCAAATTTGCTCTGTTTTAAGTGAAGTCCCACAATGAGCAACAAGGTTTGAGTCCCAAACCGGGCATTTATGACGCGGTTGCGTGTCAGAAACGTTTCAAAACAGCACCTCCTTAGAAACCCGGTGAAGTCCCAGAACGGGCAAAGCGGGCGTAGATGTACGCAACCCAGTAGAGTCGCTGAATGTGCAATAAATGTTTATAATATTTTTTATTTTCTGATTCATGCACTCTACGCACCCACTCGTGAGTGTATACGATTTTTCACTCATTTGTGCGTCAAAGGAGAGTTACAAGGAAAGGACGTACAACCGCTAGTCTTAGTATCCAAGTCGTTTTTAGAAACACGAATTCCTTCTTGAAACAGTTTGTTGTGAGTCTTTTCAGAAAGTGGCCGTAACAAATGCTGCTTGTAAGGCAGGGTTTCAGCCTTTTCAAGCATGTGGCCCAATGAAAAAACAAACAGGAGAGTCCGTGGCCCACCGTCTGTACAATTTCTTTAATGCAACAACTGTTGCGCACGCACAAAGCAAAACTAACAGTAACATAACGTGCGCTGCCGCCTTCAATCAATGCGTAGGCTGAGACTGTTGTAAGAAAGCATAAATATTCAATGCTCAATACGTGATGACACACAGATCAAGTCATCTTTCACATTAAAGCCTGGTTCTAGATTTTGTTTTCATGGGGAGATGAGCTACTAGTTTGCCTCAAAATGCCCCCAGTCATTCTATGTTGTGCACAACATGGTAGGCGACGTGGAAATTTCCATGTCACAATAATTTTCAACACATACCAAGAGCTATTTGTGTTTTTGATTAAAGGTTCTTCTTGCGAAATCTGCTGAACTTCAATAATACTATGCTGTGACCCATCAAATTCTTCAGTGGCCCACAGGTTGAGAAACCCTGTTTTGTAAGGCAATGCTAAAAGCGGAATATTGCAGAAGCACGGTATGCAACACAGCTTGTCTTTCGTTAACCTTACAACAGGGTCTGTTATTACACTTTGGTTATTGACCTATGAATATTGCTTTCCGTCATCACTGATCTCTGTGCTACAACTACATCCCAGCTCAAGCTCGCAACCAGGGGTGAAATCAGGCAATTGCGCTTCGAAATTTCCGAAAACCTTTTCAAAACGCAAAAAAACGTTTTAGTTGGAATCGCATATCAGCGGGTTGCAGCCCTATTGCAGCTTATGAATATCGGTTGTAAACAACACTACAATGTTTGAAAACCCAAGAATAGCTGGAAATTGCGAAGAAAAATTGTAAAGCAACTTATGTCACTTCCAGAACATTAATCTTCGGGTGTTTCATGTTGATTTTTACAAAGATTAAGTTGCACAATTTGTTTGACTAAAGATATGTACACATATTTCTCTCAAATTACATCAACATAGGTGAAGGATTTCCTTAGCAAATTGGAGTGTCACACGGTTGACGTATCCTTATTTTTTGCAACATCCACGCCCGTGGTGGCTTCCTGTAGTCGCTCCTCTTCAAACTCTAAAGGATGTTCGTTCTCAAAAATGATTTCTCTTTCCTTTTCACATATTTTCGTTTCATTCCCCAAACGCATTTTCATCACCAAGCTGCCATCCTTCATCGATTTGAATGATGCACCTAACAAAACAACTTTTTTCACTAGGTTCGAAATAAATTTTATAGGTAAAGTCATTTTCACTTTTTTTATCAAAATTTTTATTAACCCGGATAGCTAGGTCCTTTATGTAATCTTAAATTGCATTTTCACTCATGTGTATGAAACCATCGTTTATTAAGAGTTTTCGAGTCGTGGTTAGTACCTGCCAGTGACTATTTTTCTTACGCTGGATAGCCCTTCTGTAAGGAATGAACGTTATGTTATAATGATAATCATATATTCAAAGTGGTAAACAGTGCCGGAATTAGACAACTTTTACCAAACCTTCAACTTATTGTAAATCAGTTTCAGGCGTGGACCAGAAACTTAGAACAGATACTTTTAGGGTAACGAATGGTCGAATCAAACTGGCAGCAAAACTGCAAAAAGTTTGTCACATTTTAAATACAGCCTCACATGAGAAATTTCTGCAAAGAAGCAGCGTGTTTAAAAATCCATTTGAGAAAAAGTGCTCTCCCGTTCGTGCAAAATCAAGTTTACGTAATTACCTAAACTGCGATGGGCCATGCAGTTAAATCAATATCAAAGTGCTTTATTGAGGTGGGACAACGTTCAGTGGTGTTTCCATACTTTCTTAACAACTGGAATATATTTCTTGTTTTCGATTAGATTAAAGTAACTTGTAAAGAAATCTTCAAATAGTAGAAGAAAAACAAATCATTTTTCATCGACTTCTTGTACAATTAGAAGCACCAATTTTTATCTAGTTAGACCTATAGCACAGAATCTGTAGTAGATTCTATACAACAAAGATCTGCCACGGAGTGTAAAAAAATGTTTTCAAACAAAGACCACTGTCATTGTTATTGCCAGATGCTGGTCACAGAAGGTCCAAAGTAGGGTCTACACGTGAAGACGGCATTGCAATGCAGCAAAAAAAACACTCTGAAATATCAAAACTATGTTTTACGATCTTGACTAACGCTGCGTGTGCATGTAGTCATGTACCCTATGTGGTAGGTTGCCAATAACTAACACTTGCGTGGAATTTACGCACTTCGGTTTTCAGTAACACATCGGTGGCTATCTGTAATACTTCACGTCAGTTATACAAAATCTATCCATCAGTTCGCCCATGAGAAAAAACAAAACTGTTTACATACCTTTCATACCTCTCGTTGCATCTAAGCGTTCTGGTCGAGCTGCCTGCTGCTCTAAACGACCCAAAAGTTTTTTCAATGATTTCATTTCCATGTTCGTTATTTCGTTTTCGGTGACATCTTTTTGTGCAGTCTATAAACGAAACCCCAACAATGCCGCTCAAAGGAATTTCGTTATCAATTAACTACTTCAAGGCTGCAAAATTGCTATATTTCAGTGTAGGTTTTCTTGCAGATAGTTTCTTGCAATTTTTCCGATTTGTTTTGAGGAAGATGTTCTATTGTCATGAAATGTGTGCAGTACAACACATCCACGGGTGATATGCGACCGATTTAAGCTGGAGATCATGCCCAACAATGGTGAAGTGTTGAACTTTTTTCTTCAGAAAACCATTTTCAGAGTGCTTCAACTGAGCGTAAATAACTCACCTGTAAAACGATAATGCAATAAATTTGTAAAGCGATGACCAGGATATTTTTTCCGACGAAGAAGACGCTTGATTGCTTCATGATACCGGATGCAATCATCACATAGAGGCGAATAACAACGAAAGGTGCCTCCTGATGAAAAACAATGTACACAATAACATGATAACAAAAGTTTATTGAATAAAAGCAAACAGGAAGGAGTTTACCATTATTTGTCAAAATAAGTTGATTACCTATTCCAGTGAAGAAACAAGTAATCAATCATCTCCCTTTAAAAATTAGAAACTGAAACCCTGGGTAGAGGTAGGATAAGGATTGTTTGTCCTCACTTTTTTGTAAAAAGTATATGTTTAACCAGAGTTGTAAACGCCCCTCATTTTCATGCCCGAACATATCCCAAGCCCAACATTTATTTTTGAGACCTGATTCAGGCCCGAAAGCCAAATTTACGGAGTGAGTCAAGATATGCGCAACTGCGGAGTATTGGTGGCGCAGCAACGTAAACTTGGCTAAGCAATTCACAATTAATCATTTGTATTGAAGATTTAATCAACTCGACTGCTTCAACAGTAACTGGAGACATGTGTCCGTCACGAAAAAAAAGTATGCACTAAAAAAGCCTTCACAAAGCTATACATGTTTTTGAAGGCATTTTCAGTGTTAGTGAAATTATTATATCATATTATCATATATTGGGGGCCCCAACCACTTAGCATCGGTGTAAAATATATGNAGGAAGCAAATCGGGTTAGGAAAGCAAACCTATGCTTTTCCTTGCTTACATGAGTTTGCTTTTTTGTTGAAATGGTCGAAAATCTCTGCATTGATTACAGCGTTGTGCAGTATTGGTAAGATAACCCACAAAATGTGGGCCAAGATTTCTCGAAATAAGCTATAATCCAGAAAATATTTAGAAAAATATAACATTCGAAAATAATTTCGTATGGTGCATATTCCTTTTGCGCAAACCTACGCGGTGAGAACTTCAGATTTTATGCTGAGTCGCAGCATGAGTACTTTAGATTTTATGNTGAATCTTCCCAAAATGCAAATCAGGAGATTTTTGGACGATTATTTGCTGGAATGGATCGAAATGAGCAATCAAACAACAGTGTAAACCGAAAACTGGAGTGCTTTACTATGCAATTAAGTAAGCAAGAAATTTTGGATCGCCATCAGCCTGTCAGAGGCAAGAGACCTAAATTCATACATTTCATTCGTTTCAATGGTGTTTATTGTTTTTGAATTTCCATAATTATTCATGTGTCCTGACCACTGCACTTCAAAAAACATTGAAGAATCTCAGCAATATTGCTATGTATACCGTACATTGTAGTGAAATTAACGATTTTGCCTGCAAAAACTTTGCATATAATCAATATACTTTTTTGTAGTAAGCATCACGTAATAAAAAACATAACAGTTGTAATCTTACTTGCATCGCAAGCGGCATGAAAATTTCCCAAAATTCTGCATTCCTGAAATTTGCTATTGAACAACAACATGGACTTCCTTTTGACCCTGTCATGTGATTCATTGTGACAAATTTAACTCGAGACTTTGTTGGTTTTGCAGTAGTTACAAATGAGAACTGAAACCAAAACATGCGTTATTCCGCGCGAGTAAAGTTGAATGCATACCATGAAATGAGAAAACTAACTTTATCATGCACGTAATTGGTTTATTGCAAAGATGTAGCCTAAGTTAAGTCCAAGATGATATGAAATCAAAAGACTATTTTCCACGTTCTTATTACGAACATTACAGCCACAAATATCGAATACATTATTTTATTCAACGTTTCAGCTTATTCGTAAGCCATGAACAGGAATAAATAAAATGCAGCAGTTAGAAAAAAAGCAATATATCATATTATTATATTTGTTTTCCCCGTCTTTGGAGTTTTTTGCGATCTCTCCAAAAAAATCAAGGAACAATCACTCTTACGCATTGTTTAACTTAAGACTAACTAGTCACAACACAACAATTCTATGGTCAGCTTTAAGTGCACAATGATTAGTGAATTGCAACTATTATTTTAGCGCTGTAGTCTAAAATAAGCTTTCAAGGGTAGCAGCCTATTTGCACATCAATATCCAAGACCTGTTTCCCGTGTTTCATTGTGCGAGAAATACGTTGCACTCGTGTACCATTGCAGTTGGAGTATCAGGGGTTGATTAGTCTTGATTTTATAGAGCTATCTGCCACGTGTGAACAAGTTGCACGGTAGTGTGCGAAGATGCACTATACACGAAAGATGGAAGGTACGCTGTCCCCCAGCAGAACAATTTGTCATATACAGACGAAAAAGGGCATTGCTTGTGAATTTTCAGGGCGCGCTTGGTAGCGGCAATTGTGGAAATAAACATGGATGCCAGTCACGCCTAAAGTTTCCGATCGTGCGTATTTCAATCAGGATCATAAACTAAGTAACTTCGAAAGTACAAAGCATTCTGCCCAAATCAAAAATCTTACTGAACCGAACCTCAATACTCTTAACTTTCACACAAACCATCTCATGGAAACTAAAATTACCAAATTAAGACCGTAGAGCAAGCAGCCTGCCTCAGTGTGCGTAAACAAGTCATTGTTGACATTGCTATCCGAACACCCTGTTTAACACATTTACGTGCAAAAACCTTATTTGACAAAAAACACCTATTGAAAACTCAATAGCAAAATACTGTGTAGAAGAAGCAACCCTAAACCTATTGCCATATTGAAAAGTTAAATAACTTTTTGCGAAGAGAATTTTGCTCTGACGAACCCAGTGTCTTTGTGTACGTCAAAGAGGCGGCCTATTATATCATCAATCCGGACAGATTTAGCTAATGCTCAGGACAACTGGGCCAAGTTGAGGCGAACAGCTGGTGTTGCAAGAATATGGGTAAGACAAACTTTGGAATTTAACNAACTTGTATTGNCACATCAGGTATGGTTTTCAAGTTGTACGTATTTTCTGTACTGGTGTAACCACCAAAGTGTGGCTNGGACGTACGACGGCCAGGCTGCTAGGTGAATAGTGAGGCCAAGAGTTCAAGATCCCAAAACTTCTGGATTTTACAGCCTCTGATTCTGTGTCTTTTATTNACGTGCTTTTCAATGATCTAAAAGACATGTTTTACCCTGAGTTTTNAAAAACAACTTTCACACGAAGGTCTGTTTCAGTCTGGTATTAATTTCACGGCATTTGCACTTCTTTGATGCAAACGCCATCTTTTCATGTGGCCAGTAAGTCGAAACCTACAGATCATTCAACTCAGTGAACTTCTTGCATCAAACAGTATCCCAGAAAGGTAAGCATATTAGTTTTCTTTTGAAAGTAATGGATAGCTGATTATGATTATGCACAACGGTAAAGTGGATACATCGTAAGTTTGTTTTTACCGGTGCTTGGTAGAAAAGCTCAGAATTTAGGTGGAACTATTACAATTTGCATACCAATTGTAACAACTGAGTAACGTGGGTAGAGAGGCATGATTTTTAGCCTGTGAATTTTTTTCTTAAAATATAAGATCCAAGAATTAGCAACTCAAATGGGCAGCCATCGGGAATATGGACAAGTAGCAAATGACTTGAAAGCTATAGGCAATGTGTTGAACAGTTAATAGCTAACAANCTGCCGATCGCGCAACTTTTAGGACTGTGCAGTGAAAACCGTGTTAAAGCTTCTTTCTAGATTCTATTTTTTACAGCATGAAATCCATATTTCCAGCAAATCAAACGTTGTGCATCNGGGAAGCGAAAGTCATTGATATGGTGGCAGGGGCCNAGCCAAGGGAAGAGAAAGGCGCGTTCGATCCCCGCAAATTTTGGACAGTAATTATTGAACTTAAAGCAAACATTGATTTGAACGCATAAAATTAATCATTTATTCGAGTTGGCAATTCTCGACCATGGTATTATTTTTATTCTGGCTACGCGTCTGTTTGGTGGTCTATTCTGTTTGTCATGCGGTCTGAGATCCGTAGGAAAAACAGGATTGGTTGTTGCACAGTTTGAAAGTAGTTTGTTACAAGACTCGTCATTTTGGCCGTTTGAAACCTTGTTGTTTTGCAATAAAAACGCACGTACACATTTTATGATATAGTTTTTCAAGATGTGTTCAAGCATTTTGACATCTCGCAGTGATACCAGGAAGCATAACTAAAAAAAGTAAATGCAAACAGTGAAGTGATATCATTTGTAAAAAACTTTGAATTTAATCTTCTATGTAACAGTCGCTACTAGTGAATTTAAACGTCAGCAGATGACTTAATTTATATTGCTGAATGCTGACGTTAAGGTTACGTGGGTGTGGGTTTAAGCATGTACACAAACGCAAAGCTTGTGGAATTCGTTGAAATTTCAAACCAACTTCATCAAACCATCATTAGCGCGTATGGCTCTCCAAAATCTTGCAATAAGTATTACACTTGAACGGAGCAGCATTGGTACAAATCAACGGTGCAAATTTTACCTGTAGCAAGCTCAAAGACCAGAAGCTGTAAATAGCTAAACGCAGAGCTCTGTTGCATCTTACATTTTCATAATCAACTGTATCTGAAAAACAAAACCGTTCATAGTACCTAGATGCGTGGGACCTTCTATCCCCGAATTGACAAGAAATAAGGTCGCACACCACCTGAGCCGCACATTTGAACAAAACCTCATGCGATACCTACAGTAAGCTACATTTTTCTAGTATAAATCTTGGATATGATAAAAAGAATGTAAAGCTTTTATATTTTTCAAGTTTACAAAATGTCGTTGAATGTCGCAAAGCCTCATGAAATCATTGTAAATCTAAACAGGCAAAAAAATTCCAGTAGTATTTATATAAAGGTAGCGTTAAAATTACGTTTTTACACTATTTAAGATAGGAAAAAGCTTCACTTATGGCTTTGCTGAGGTTTGGTATGTTATGCAATAAATCCTTTCGAAAGAATTCAGAAGGAATATGCGTCTCGATTGGACTTGTCACATTTTAGCGAAAGACTCGATTGGACTTGAAATTGACTGCAATAACTCAGACTCAAACTGGGCTCAGTGGTGTCAGAAATTGTATTCGACTTGCTTTCAGTTTTATGACTTGTGTCCATCTTTGACCGCAACCATGTGGAATGGCCATGAAGTCATTTTAATACGAGTTTCTTCCTGTTTGACACAGTGAGGGATTGAAATTGCAACCTACATTGCGTTACTTTAGAAGTAAGAAAGACCGTAAGCTTATTTTTAATCCAATTCAGGANNAAAACTTACAGTAGTACGACTAAAATCCAAGCTTTAATTCATATGGCACCTTCGGATGAAAAAATAAGTANGTTATTTTCAAAAAAAAATTATTTTACATTGTTATCTCTATTGCAAAAACTTNTGTTTGGTTTNTAGCTTTCAGGTAATATAACGCATTAAGGCGAATCACATTTGTCGAGTAACGATTTGAGTCAAAAACCTTTCGAGTCGTATTTATCTGAAAATAGTAAGCCGAATTAGAGTCAAGTCATTAGCTTGGTTGATTCGAATTTCAAGTGACAGGTTTGTAAGCTTGAGCAAACTTCCAGTCAACAAAGTTAGACTTGTTCATCATTTATCATTTTGGCTTTCTTGTAAATACCAAAAGCTTCATGTCAAGATGGTCCTGGTTGCAATTACGTGTTTCATCTTAACAGAGAAGAGTAGGCAACAAATACAAAGCAATACTATCAACTAAGGACTACACAAAAAAATAAATAATTTTTAAAAACTTTTTCTGTTCTGAATAGAAAACAACCTAGTTGCA
>JGI24021J15306_10011165_pt1 | contig 11164 bp, 6 predicted proteins | sample Ectturendosymbi1_FD_15306 | JGI IMG/M metagenome (IMG submission 15306)
CAACAATTGACAGATAATATAAATTTTGACATTGCCATTGAAGAATTTGCCAACAAAAAGGCAAGAAAAGTTACTGTGTAGAAAATTGTAGTTTTCAATTCAGAAACATAGATAGTCCTAATTTTTTATACATTTTTTACTATTTTCCCCTGTACGTCATTTTGGCTTTTTATTTAACTGTTACTTACAATGTTTGAGTTTTTTGGTGTGAATTCAAAACATGCAGTACCATATTTGAGCATATGAGAGTACTGTAATATAATAATGGTGCACACACTAGTAAATATATACAAAGTTTTAAAAGAGAGTCACTGTTCAATAAGTATTTTATGGGCTTCGGTGGCGCCACACCCAAGGGCCGCCCAGGGCAGCCCACACTCAGCCCACACTCTAGCTACGCCACTGCAGTTTGGATGCAGAGAAGGCAGAAAAATTGGTTAAAATATACCGATTTACTGAGCTGAAGAAGATAACCAGTAGAATTTACTCAAACTGTTCGAATTTTTCTTCTCTTTTATTCAAGTCCTTCAAATTTCATTGCTATTCGTTTTGTTTCATTCAAAAAATGTACAGTTAACTGCACAAGTGTGCTGCTTATTTTACTTTTTACTTCATAGTGCATTCTTCAAAGGAAAAGAAAATAGTGGGATTTTTTGATTTGTATTAAACGGGCTCTTTCAAAAACACCCGGGTGGCTTTTTGGTTGGGCCCAATTACATCAACCCTAAAGATAATTATGGGCCATTATTTGATTTTCTGAGCCAAATTTCAAAACTGTCCTATTTCAGCGTGCTTGGTTTAGCTGATTTTATGATGTATCACTAGTTTCCCGTTTCGTTTTATGTGCTAATACAGTCGCACACCTGTGCTTGCAATATGTGCTTCGTTTCGAGCTTCGTCATTAATTGGCAGTTCAGGCGGATTGATCATAACGGCTCACACAAGCCCGGATCTGTTCTGCCCCCCTAGTAGTTGTACGTATATCCGCCACATGGAAAAAACGAAAATTATCTTTCGTACTTTATGCGCATTCTCAATTATTGTGTAGTTTACAAATTTTAAACTGTCAACCCTGGGAGTCAGCCATCCCCGTCGCATACATTCTGCTCGACTGCTATTCGTCGAGACATTCGCGCAGCCTTGCGTTCTTGCAGTTGTGAACTGCGCTGACGAGTGTGTTCTACTCCACTGTTTTAACGCGTTGCCGAATATTTTTGCAGTTATGAACTGCTCTGTCTCAGGAGACCGCTGATTTATGTTCATTACAGTGACACATTGCAGTCTACAACGAGTAAAGAGAGTGCGTGTAGAATAATATGCACAGGGACGCCGGAGAATGGATGCATGGCCGGAGCATTGCACCCTCTACCCTTTTAAAAGGGGTCCAACGGGGCGGAGGTGCATTTTCATAACAGTATCATAGGTAATTTTATGGTTTATCAAAATCGATTTGAAATAAATTTATTGCAGTTATTCGGGCACCAGAAAATTCAGAACGATTTTCTATGGTTTCTGCCATTATTTTTGAGGTCAACATTGTTGATGAACAGAAACAAACATAATTGGTAACGATTTTTTTGTTTTTTGTAAGTTTCCATTGACCTCAACATTTCTACTGCTCTCCCTGCCCTACCGCTGCTCCGGCGTCCCTGAATATGCATGTTGCGTCAACAAACTTCGCTAAAACATTGGTTTGCAAACGTGAATATGACGTCATATCGTGACGTCACAAACAGCGTATAACCAGTAACAATGGCCACCATAGGTTTACGCCACTGCTCAATACTAGAATTTGGTAGGGGGGTATCCAATCAAGCCCGGGCACCACTACAGTAGATCTCTGCACGCCACTGCATCACAACCACCAACCCCATGCGCACAATCCATCCGCTTCTCTTGGCCAAAAAGATACCATTCAGTTTCTCTAAGCCACAACTTACACGTCTTGTCACAAATCCCTCAAATACATTTACCCGAGCGTAGGTTATCACAACAAGAAAAGACTCAGACTGCGTCTACGCACGTACGCGCAATACGATAGCGAGCTACTGGAGCCAGACATGGACATATCTGCAAATCAAGCCTTCTCAAGTGGAAACACTGGCCCTCAACGGAGGGTGGCACGCATGGTCCACGACCACAAAACTGATGCGATTTTTTCAATTTGTTTTATGAAGTGTTTCTGAAACTAAAGTGAAAATTTTCCGAAACGAAAATAAAATTATTTAAGGAATATGTTTCTATTTAAGAAACATTTGCGGAACGAAAGTGTTTTCGAAACGAAAGTAAAGCTATTTTTGCTTTTGAAACGAAAAGATTTTAATTTGCAAACAAAACTTAAAGTGTTTTCGAAACAAAAATAAAATTTTTTGAAACGAAATGTCCTTATTTAGAAAACATTTGCGTAACGAAAGTGTTTTCAAAACGAAACTGTTATCGAAACGAAAGTAAGATTGTTTTTGTCATTGAAATGTTTTTTGTTTTCTTTTTTCACAAAAACTGCTAGGAAGAAAATCTTTTAGGGTGGCACGCTTGGGTCACCATACCTGCGTTTTTATAATGAAATTTAAATTTGCACTGCGAGTATCACAAGCGTCTAACCTTTCTTTAATTTTCACAACTTGGTTCATTCATTTTCATTGACAAGTTCCTATCGGGATGATCACCGTGCAGCAATCCTGCGAAGTCTTGAAATATCTCACGATTTTCAACAACTTCTGATTTTTACGAAATTTCCAATTTCTTCTCTCACCTGACAAAGCGAAGTTCTCCAGATCAGACCTAAAGCAACAGGGTTGCTGTTACCTTCAGGTAACTTCCTAGTTTTTTTTAATTTTTGAACAAATATGAAGTAAAGATACTGTATTTCTTCATCACCAGATTCGAAAATATTCTTTAATCGACAAGTAGGTGTTGTCAATTTTTAAAAACTCTAGAAATATTTTTGGACAAGTTTAAACAAAAATGCGGTCTTTGGTTGTATTTTACTTTCCTCATGTTTGCTGCAGGGCGAAACGCTTCAAATGCCACAACAGAAGTGCAATGAGTTTACATTCAGGTTTCGAGGTCCGTAGTGAATGCTGCAGAAATTAGCACCACATAACCATGTTCCAGTCATTGGAAACTCTTTAAAATACCAGACGCAACCCCACACTTGTTGTTCGCTCTGAAGAATCCTCCGAACTCCTTCATTACAAGTTTTACAGAACAACTTGCCAAGAAACGTCTTGATAACGACTTTAAATGTAAGCAGATTTGCTAAAAATGTATGAAATATGCTGCAATTGAAAGCCGGATGAAGTTTGGTTGATACAGGAATTTTTTTTAAATCCAAAGATTAAGAAAAACATGAAATTTATTTTCACCCTTTGCTCTGGCGGTTTTAAGTACGAAACAAAAAACATAATTTTACAATCAATACCTGTTAAGAAAATCGAACTTAGATGAAGTTTTAGGAGACTACTGGATTTCAAATATTCAAAACACGCTGCATTTTTCTGTGGTGATAGCTCAAAAGCCAGTTGCCAAGCCTCCTGTGACGTAAAATCTTTCGCAAATTTTGACGCAAAATTTGAAATGTTTCTTCTCAATGTGTTTTTTCCAAATTGACAAAACGTACAAAGAATGAGTGGAATCGAACCCTAAACCTGGCTAGCGGCGGGGTTTGGCGAACTGCACCAGAATCGTTTTAAAATAGCAGGGATTAGTGATTTGTCAGAGGGCGGTAGCCCATCAGCAAAAGTTATCACGCAGTTCTGGGCGACAATCAAAAGCTCTAGGTTTTCTGTAGGCTTCGAGAAATCAGTCGGCTGGGCTGTGCTTTCATGTTTTTGCGATGATTCAAACTTGCACATATTTGTATTCAAGCAACTTCACCTGTGGAGTGAAGTTACTTGAATGCAGTTCTAGGCGGTTAACTTTATGTAGTCGGGGTTTTCCACAACTAATCTCATAAACTGCAAACAAGAATATCAGAAGCAAGTTTGTGCCTGCAGATACGAGGCCTCGTACATATACCCCGAAGGCGCTATCTCTGGACATACCCCCAGGTTCTATGGATTTAAAGGATTGTGACGGCGCATCGCGTCACATGCCTAAAGCGCGCAGTCAGGAAGTGCCTCAAAAATGCAGCTGTGCGCAAGAAACAATGGAGTGGACCCAGTGGTGCAGGGGTTCTCTATTGTTGCTTGTCCGTTGCAATAGCGGACTTGACGTACTTTCAATTGGGACGTAAAATCTTTCGCAAATTTTGACGCAAAATTTAAAATGTTTCTTCTCAATGTGTTTTTTCCACATTGACAAAACGTACAAAGAATGAGTGGAACCGAACCCCAAACCTGTCTAACGGTTTTTCAATTGGCTAGCTAGCGGTTTTTCAAACTTCCGTTGAAATCTCCAATGACAAGTCGCAAGAAAAGGATGAACGTTGCACAATTTCATTCAGACTGCGTGCGACATATAAACGATATTTTAGCATTTTGCTTTTCTTCAAATGAATAGTGATAAAGGCAAGGCCGGCGCAACCTATTCGTCTGGAACTGCCATGGCCGTGCCTGTTTTTTGGCTCAGCAAAACGTTTCAGTTTTGCGAAACTTGACCACAAAACTGTCGATAGAAATTGGAATGCCCTAAATCACTGCTCTTTGCTCTCCTCCACCAATTCACCACCCACTGAAGTTAGATCCAGGAAGCATGCATGGATATTGAATACTGAATTAGAAACAGAGTTGGAAATCTACAAAGACGATCTTTCAAAGCTAGAACTCAAAGTAGGCTACATCTGCCACTTTTGAAACCACTCTGTAGATGTTTGCAACGAGTTGGTTACCAATTTCTCTATTCAAAATGCCATAAAATTTTTTCGAAACTGTCAGTCTCTGAGAGTGAGAGTACTGCATTTTCCCGAGTTTGGAAGGCTTTTGCGTCTTCTTTTGGCTTTCGCCTGACACGAATGCCAGATCAGAGTAAAAATTTATTTGTGTGCAACCAGGGCCTGCGAGAGGGGATATAAGGATGTACATCGTACCCGTGACCGGGAGAATGAAAGTACGAAAGCTAGATGATTCTGTATAATCAAGCCCAAAATTACTAGTGTAAGCCAGGTGCCAGCATATCAATTCATGTATTTCTAAATATTGCATGGTATCTGTTTTTTATATAACACGATTGCTATTCTAACAAACTATACAAGTTTCGACGAGGGAAACAGAAGGTAGGGGAGCGCTATCGGTCTTTGGTAAAAAGGACTGAACAGGCTCCAGGATCAGCGTTTCCTGCGAAAAAGCCGCTCTGAGCAACTCAAATAAAAAGGATACTTTTTTTATCAGGGGTGCAGTACTTGAGCGCCGAGGTGATGTGGGTGTGGAAGGAACCCTTTTGTTGAGAACGGGTTGTGAGGGATTTATTTTATTACAGGTTTTTGTTTCTCATGAAGAGAAATCAAATACAACTTCAGAGAAAATTTTGTTTGTAAGCTTTTCTTTTTTGACAAGGGATTTTCTGGAAAAGTAAAAGTAAAATCTGAATTTTCCACAAAACTAGCATTGAAATTAGCTTCACCCACAGGAGGTAAATGAAGCAAATTAAGAAGCGTGCGCGAAATATCTTAGCATTTTATTAGGCCCCGAGGTATATTTGTGAGGCTGCAGTTGTGGTAGAGTGAAGTTTGTATCTATTCTTTCACGCTAAACATTTTTTGCGAATATCTGGATATTTCAGAGTTGTACAAGAACGCGTTCACGCTTATAGGTTTCGACAAGCGCCATTATTTCTTACTTGCATATTATATATTTGACCATTTCTTGGTCACGTATCCCCTTCCCATGAAAGAATCTGAGGAAGAAATTGGTAGGTAGAATTCAAGGGAAAGGTTAGTGTAACCGTTTTAAATGAACGTGTGTCCAGCAAAATGACCTCATACAAAAGCTAGTAGATTTTCAATTTTCTGTGTGATGGCCAAATATTGCAGCTCGGACACGGCTTATTATTGATGTAACTGCAAACATTTCTGTTTTGCAAAATGGTTTCAATTATTTTTTTTCCACAAAAATTAGTGATACAATGTCAGTAGGGGTGATTGAAAGATGCTACTAAAAATGTCTGTTGAATCCAATTATGTTGACGAATTTTTACAGGTTGGTTAGGTATCGCAAGTAATTCCAGCGCTATGAACATTTTAATTTTGCAAGTAAATTTATATCTCGTCATAGGTTATGTCAAATGCCAGAATTGCAGATTGGTGTCACTCTGTGATTCTGAAGGGCAATCCCTTCGAGTTTCCGGAGTTCCGGGAAAAAGAGGACCGCCGGGGCAAGTCGGACCACGTGGATTGCAGGGTCCCAAAGGTACAAAAGGTGATCCAGGTTCTACAGAAGGAGTAGAAGCTTTTCAACAAAAAATACTGAGTGTTATTAATGGTAAGCAGCTAGAGATGACACTTCTAAGTTGTTTATGATGTTTCGATGTCGCTGATGATGTCACTATACATATTTTTGCATCATTAGATGGTTTATGGCATCATTATTTGTTTCAAATTACTTAGTACTTTTATATCACCACTTTCAAACTCAGGCAGACAAATTAATTGGAGCCAAACATTACTTACTGCAAAGCCCTTGCGTGAACCTGTGGAAAAATATGAAGATGCACGCTACTAGTAACTTCAAAATAAAGCTGTTTAAATAGATCGATGTTGAAAGAAATGTGAAAAGTGCTACTGCCAAAGTTTAAAAAATCTTTTACGTTCGGTCAACATTCATTAATTACAATCTTCAATTTGTTTGCTTTCTCTTGCTTTAGCCTTTCAACATTTTACGCGTAAGCATTGCTTGCAGATTTTGGGACTGAGGATGCGTGGTGTTACGTGAAATCGATTTTCCATAACAATTTTGTGACCTATGTGGAGTCTACCTGTGTGGAGGCTGGTTACTTGCATGCAGATGCGTATAAGTTTGAAACGTCACAAAACGATGAAAGCCGAGACCAGTGGGCTGATTCCTATAAAGCTTGTACCTTACAGCAAACCTTGAGCCTTTAATTGACATGATACTACTGAAATCCTAAGCCATGTAATCAAACAACAGACAAATTTTCAAATTTATTACTCCTGTGATGTGAGTCTGAAATTCCCACCAATACGTTATCATGACACAGTTTAGAGATAGTCTTCTTTGGAAACATTTTTCTGTTCCTTTAATTGAAGTATTTCCACAGCAATTCCCAAACAGTGTTGCTTGAAAACGTTGTCAGCAAACTGCTGTGTCTTTTATGTATGCTGAAGAAAAACATAAAAGCGAGTTAACATCCTTCATTTGTGGTTAAAATATTGCAGTTCATTTAGCACAGCGTGGTCCAACTACAGACCTGCGGATCACATGTGGCCCACGGACAGAATTTGCAAGGGCAGCAAGCTTTCTCAGTTTTGATTGTTGTGTGTATGTAGTTAACAAGCTTCACATCTGTTAATAATAATGTACAATATTAACGGTATTACACTAGACAGCGGTGGCCAACAAGTCGATCGCGATCGACCGTTCGATCGCCGCGTGTCAGTTGGTCGATCGCGCCTAATTTTGCATTGAATTGACAAGATACCTAAAAGAAGGTTTTTCAATGAATAGAAAGTACATAAAATGAAAAACGTTGCGTTTTATGACATTTTGTACTTGCAGTTTTATTATCGATCGATCGATCGCGAGTTACCGAGAAATTTTCTAGTCGATCCCAGTCGAAGACAAGTTGACCATCCCTGGGCTAGACTGTAAATAGCTTCTACAAATTGGTCAGCAAAGATAGATTTCCCAAACTGAAAGATTTCGCACTAAAAATGGACTCGATGTTTGTAAATATATACGTGTGTGAAAGTACATTTTCTACCATGAAGCAAGTCAAATCTGAAAACAGAAATCGAATGGCAGACGAAACACCGTACCATAGTCTCTGACTTGCTACCACTAACTAATTGCTATTGACAACCTGAACGATAGTGTCAGAGAAGCCTCAATAACACGCATCGCACAGATAAAGATTTGTAATAAATTGTTTATGGCTATTGTGCAATAATTTAAATGAAACACTCACCTATTTTCACTTTTCAATTTTAAATCTTGTGAAACTGTTGTTCTATGCATCATTTTGTCGGAAGTGGTCCGCGAGTTTTCACAGTTTTGTAAAATGGCCCGCAGGTCAAACGTAGTTGGGCCACGCTGATTCAGCAGCATCTGCGTCAAGCCTGTGCCCAGGAATATGAACAAACCACAGGTTTGGTTTGTTTTTTCAGCATTCAACCAGTCTCTCTTTTTACTTCAATCAAGCATGAAGGCTGCAAACGAACAACTGCAACGTTTGCAACCTATAACATCGTGCGAAGAATCGGAACTAAACGGAATTCGGAGACTAAAATCGGGAGATGAAGTGTATTGTCATCAACGGTGGCAAGTAAGTTGACAAACCAGAAGATTTTCATATGAAAATAGCGCTTTGGTATACTCAGGTAAGCTGCACAATGGTTACATCAGTAAAATCTTGTAATCCAATCTATAGCTTCGAAGTTTTTAAATTGATATTGAGTCTTGGTCCAATGAAGACAAACGACTTTTCGATGATGTTTAGAGAATGCCAAGCTTTGTTTGTTGCTTAATAAAAATGTTGAAGTTTTCTGCAGGAGCAGTAGTGGTCTTAGTGAGAGTGCAGGGTGTGCAAAATGGGGACCCCCATTTTCAATTTACGCGCTGTGATGGGGCACCCATTTTTAGTTTACGCGCTTTCAATAATTAAAATCAATGAGATTTTCTCTATGATTGTATTTTTATTATAATGGTTACACAATAAAACTTAATTTGTTTTGCTCTATGTTGTTATTAATAATATGTTTCAACACATTTTGATTTTCAACCTGAAGATATGAAGGCAAACTTAAATGATGAAACATTAATAGCTTTCTGCATGATCAAAGGACAAGTGGCCCCAGCCAGGGGCGTAGCAAGAAATTTTTGGTAGGGGGGTTAAACAACAACCAAGTCTCAGTATTTAAAGATTTAATGCTCCTTGTTTTTAAAGCATCATCCACGAAACGTGCATTTTTCTGGCGCTTTTTTTCTGAATAATTGAGTTCAGATTTAAGCTGGCAAATGATTAGCAATCGCAGCTTCACCCTTACCACCGGAAACGGTGAAAGACACACCGGCACCAACCCCCCGGAATGACCCTCCCAAGAAGAGCCTGGGTCCGGCTTAATAGCCTCCGCCGTCCCGGTATCGGGTGTTTTCGCTCCAGTTTGCACAAATGAGGTATATCCTCCTCTGCGGCCTGTGAGTATAGCGCCGAAGAACAAACTGTCTACCATATTATACTCAAATGTTCATCCAATACATCGACTTTCTCATGGACTGCACGGCCTGGCTGTTCTGGACAATGAGACAATTGAATGGCTGCTCAACACCTGCCCCGAGATCTAATGCGGGCAAGCAGTGGTTACAAGAACTGACTCGAAAGAAGAAGAATGAATTTTTCAAAAACTTTGACGTGCGGTGAGGTTCGTGGCTGAGGAGGCACTCTCTCTTCCAAAGCCAAATTTCGAGTATATGAATTGAATTGGAGTAGCATAAATTCACCACCCAACTGACTGCTTTCAGAATGACTATTGCTTATTATCCCATATCATAGTTTTTTACACACACATAGGTACAGAGGCGATTCTAGATTTGAAAAAAAGTTAAAATATAGGAGGGCCAAACTGAAGTGACTTATCACCTATGTACTTGTTTAATGGCTTTATTAAAAAGTTGAAAGAGTCTTATAACTTCTGCATACGTTTACAATGCATACAGTGATCCAATCAAGAAGGCAGACCATCAGAATGGTCGGCAGCTGCAGGAAGCTTCAATGACATATGTAAATTGAAAGCAAGACTGCGCACAGTGCTGCAGATTAACGCCGCAGCCGTCGCTCACCAGCGGGCAACAATACGCACCAATTCACCTCATCCTCCCCACCTATATTTAAATCAAACCGGAGGTTCAACGCACTGGCGAAGGAAGCACAAACACGATCGATACGAAGCACAAAAAGCGACCGACTCGCTACAAGGATACGATGCGGCCACAACAAGCAGTTAGAAGCTTCACAGAGCACATTTCCACAACTATGTTCGTCCTTAGCCGTATCTTCTAAGGGTCTTCCCCCTTCGTAACTACAAGACGGACAGCATTCCCGGGTGCTTCATTTGCCCCCAAACGCATATCCAGACTTGGGAGCTTGAATGAACTCACTTTGTCAATTAAAAGCACGTCTGCACACAGCCCCGCAAATTAACGCCGCGCAGTGGTGCGCAACAACACGAACCAATTTACTTCACAAATTGACCAAATAACACTGGCTGTACGCCATGTAAAATAACAAAAATGAATAAATGGTTATAGTGAGTAACAACTAAAAAATATAGCAGCTGCTCGTTTGTCATTACTCACATCATCAAATCTCAAGTACGCTTCCTTCACAAACCACTTCGCTTTCAGCCACATAGCGCAAGATGACAGAGGTCTGAGCTTTGTTTGTGACATCCGTTGNCTCATCTATTTCTGCAGCAACAAATGGGGCTCCACTTATCTCTTTCGTTATATCGTCGGAACAGGACTTTTCCGTCTNGCCGTTTCGGTCTGGGTACATTTCGGTCACGACATTTCTGTACATAAACAACTTATTAAATTCGTTTATTTAAATGATTATAGGTAGGCGAAATGTCACTCTAGCTGGTGTTATGCGAAGTTCCTTTGACGAGTCATGATTGCGATCAAATCTGAATTGTACTTATGACTTTGACGAATTTGCATTTAATTGCAAAATGTCGGTAATGATTTAATTTGCTTACTGATGATAATGGAAGTCATATGTTGATGTTGATTAACTGTTGGATCTTGGATCAAGTTTGTAGTTTTTTTGATAAAACCTCTCATTGATTTAAGTATGTTTGCATTAAAATGTGAACATGTAAGATTTCTTCAAGATTTCATAGTTTGACCGAAATGTCCCCAGACCCAGTGGCGGCTCGTGGTGAAATTGGCCGGGAGGGCTGCGAAATTTCATCTCTGGTTGGACATATGGGATTGTCGCCCTGGCTGTTTTTATAATTAGTGGCGTTTCCAGTCACTCCAGCAGTCCTAATCTT
>JGI24021J15306_10011166_pt1 | contig 11163 bp, 6 predicted proteins | sample Ectturendosymbi1_FD_15306 | JGI IMG/M metagenome (IMG submission 15306)
CGCCCCTGCCTCTAAAGTGCGAAACTGCGCAGTACCAACAGACCATTTGCACAATGAAATCTCATTCTCGAGCACTTGCAACCTTCCAAAACATTGGAAAAGCACGATAACACGGGGAAGATATTTGAATTAAAATGTAATTTGTTCGTATTTTGATAAGATTTTGTGCTTATTCTAATAATTCACGAAGTTTGTAATTCATTTAGAACTCCGCTAACTCAGTCTTAAAATATCCATTCTCACTAAAACAAACATTTTCTCAGTGTAAAATTGTCTTATAGTATTTTTTTTAAAGGAAAATATTAGGAACTCGTTTTGTATCTGTAGGGATCCGATTTTCTCTGATTTTGGGGACCCGATGATAATTTTCTCGGATTCTAGGGACCCGAATCGGGTCCCAAACGCCAAAAACCTGCTTATAGGGAAAACAGTGTATGTAACTGTTGCCGTGACATTGGACTTTTTTGTGTCGTCCATTTGCGTTGCATCGCCAACAAACTGAAAAAGATAAGCAAAATGTCGACTTTTCCCCCCCTGGAAAAATTTCTGCGGACGCCCATGGTAATGGCTAAGCAGGGGTAGGCAACCTCTTGCCTTTAGGCATACGGCCTAGCTAGTGTTCCAGTCCGGCCTAACTCACACCCTGGCTGGGATACACAAGAATCCTCCCGTATTACATTGTTTTTTTTGTGGGAATACAAGTTGTGTTTGCGCAATCCTGAGATTCTGCTTCTTTCCAAAAAACTTAATGCTCATCATAACGACTCAGGGATATGTCGGCGGATTTTGTTCTCGGTCTGTCACAGGTAGGTTTGCGTTGAGTAGTCATTGGTGATGCTCGTGTTTTGCCACCTCCTGCATGTGCCTGGATTCTAAGCATTCTGGCATGTACCGAATGAGTACGTGGAAAGTTCTTCTGCATGCAGGTCCATAGTGCTAGGGTTTATTTCAAGGACTTATTTCTTCACGGTTGCAAAACCTGTGGTCAGGTTGATATTGTTGACCTTAGCCTTAGGACCGTAACTAGGGGGGTGCTTCGCCCCCCTGGAAAAACGTGTTGGAGATAGTTCAAACAAATTTAGGCCCCTCTCGGAAAACTCTTCGCCCCTCCTGGTGTCCCAAGCTGGTTACGGAGCTGCGATTGCTACAATGAACGTGTTTACTATTTGTTCGCAGAAATCCGTTTCAACGTGAGATTTCCAGCTTCATTACTACTGGTTCGCAAAACCGCGGCAGAAATAGTCAACCCGCCGTGGGCTGTTAGCAGCAATGTAGTCGACACTGTAACTTCCGAGACCTGAAAATTTGCCAGATTTCCGGAAATTTTTCTGAAATATCTAAAAAATTGTTATCGCCACTTCTCAAAATCTATTTTGGTTTTCTGCAGATGCGACAGACATTGAATTGTAGCTTTTCTAGTAATGTCATGTCTCGAGACTTGCAGCTTTCGAGTCTGAATGCAAGTGATTTGGCACATGTCTGACTCGCACATTAGTTGCAATAAAGCGAATCGATATGTGTACAAGTGTTCAACCACGCGTTACGAGTAATCTAGCACCAGCGCGTTCGAATTTCTCACGTAAGCTTACCTAGAACGGTCTCCAAAACAATGTTATTTCTTCAGCAAACTGTCTTGCATGCCTGCCGACTACCGTGTATGTTTTCAGTGAGCTAAATCACTGGCCAATACAATAATCTAATAGAGCACGTCTTGTGAAACCTTGTTTCTTCTGGCTTGTGTCATCTTGACCTCGAAGTGAATTGGTAGTCCCAAAAAGGAGGCCGAGCCCCGGTTTTGCAAATAGACAGAATTCGTGGTTGGACAAGACTAAGCTGTGTCCAGGAGCAGGGCAAAAGGCTTAGTCGCTCCCCTCAATTTTGGGTGGAAATTATCGAAACATTGATGGAAGTTTTATTTATCAGAGCAGGTACTTTTACTCCAATAAAATTTTTTCTGGGTTCGCGTTTGGCTGTGTCCACTTGAGGATTTCGGCCGTTATTTTAGGTTTAGATCCCCATGGAAAAGTCAACCGAATATTACTTTGGTTATACAGTCGTTCCCGACAGAATTCCTATATTCTACCTGCATTCGAGTTAAGCTATAATGTATGTCACTTCGTCTGTAGCGACGCTTTTTGTTTGGCCCCGGCATATTATTGTTCGTTTATTCCAAGTTGCAAGTTTCTTTTCAGTTTAAAGTGTACGGTTGGCTACGTGGAGCCACCACACAAACCCGTTGACCGAATACGAACGCAGTTAAGCGGCCAATCGCTGGAGTAGTGACTTGAGAATGGCATCGGAAAGGATTTCGCCATCAGCAGCGATGGAGGCATATCGTTACATGCGTTTTCCTGTACACTATTAGGCGTTCTCGCGACTGTGGTCAGTTTGATCGATAGTCCTGGTGGAGCAGTGCGTAAATTGTCGAATAAAAGTATCAGTATCGCATTTTGGAGAGGTATGACATCGTTGTTGGTACGGAAGTGGCAAACGATTTCGATAATCCATCAGTGGCGTTGACTATAACGACGGTCCCATTAACTGCTGTTACACGGCAATTCTACTGTATTTAGTAAAGATGAAAATTGTTGGTGTGTCACGTCAATCAATGTTTGGAACGTGAGGATCGCAACATTGTGTGAAGCGGCCGCGGTTCTTCAGCCGAGTTTGATGTGCTCGTAACGATCGGAGGTTACGATTGATGTTCCTGACGACTTCGTATTGCTGTCATGGCCACGAGCATAGCGACTTGGCGGTAATCTTTGATGTGTTCGTGAATTTTGAGAGCGTTTATTGCGACTGCCGGAAGCGGTGGATTTTTATTGGGTAGAACAACCGCTAACGAGTATCAGTGTTAAAAGCTTTGAAAGGCATCATTACAAATAGGTGAACAGAATGGTACTTTTAGCCGAAGTGGATTTAGCACAATCCTAAACTCTTTCCGTAACAAAGATACAGAATGAAATTGCAAAGTTTACCAACAGTTGTGCCAACCCCAAAACAACCCTTGCTTCTGTTGCAACCTCTCCGTTGGCGTTACGTTGAATGTGTGATTCACCACGAACGGGATGTGCACGAAGAACACACATATATATGTAGCGCGAACAAGCAATAATAGAGTGATCACGGCATGTGATCTCCATTGTTGCCTGCTGTCACAGTGGGAAGCTTAGCGCACTTTCCGATCGCAACACTTCCTTGCTTACTGAAAAGTACACATGGGTCGATGTATTATTTGAAGTCAGAGGTAATGCGCTTGTTCAAGCCCTTTATTAGTGCGGTCGGATGTTTAGTGGCTTTAACGTAAATCTTGCTGTGTACTGGAAAGTTTTACTTATAACACGGAGCCTTGTGCAGTGCGACGACGGCTTGTGTTCGATAGAGCAAGTCAGTTTGAAGTGCTTCACTCGATTATATCACAACTCACACGGTTTGCATTGGAAACGTTAGAGATTGCTTACTATATACTCGATGTGATATGAAATGCAGTACATACCCACGAACCAGAAAGAAAACTAAACGTGCGCTGCCGTGTTTGCAACATTGCAGCTGCAAATTAATTGCACGAAATAAAGTAAGTTTACCGTATTTATTCGATTGTTGGCCGCCCTTGGCTGTAAGCCGCATGGAATGACGAAAAATCCTTACAAGCCGCGGCTTACAATCGAATAAATACGGTACTTCAACCTCTATTCTAAAGTAGAACGCAAGCACCACGTTTGTCAACTTTTATTGGGGCGCAAAAGCTTAACATGACTTGCACTTCAGAGCAGTTGCCAGATGAGACGCAACGCATACACAATTTCATGTGCAACTCCGCACAGCTAAAAACCACCGCCATACTTCGTTCCAAATTTTCTGTTACGTCAATACGCAATGCTGCAAACCTGAAATATGACTTGGAGAAAGCTTGTTTGTCAGCAGTAACGCAGTCAATAATTTAAGTGATCCTTGACCCCACTTAAATGAATCTCGTTTGACGGGAGTTGCTTTGGCCCACACAAAAAATTACTGCGCTTAATATTTTATAAGCTTCTTCGACAAAATTCACGAAAGTATTGCCGGGCAGTTTGTGTTTATTTCGTGCAAGACCAAGAAGACGATGGGTTGAAAGACTGGAGCGTGAGACCAACTTGGAAAGACGGAAAATTCTAATCAATAACGCAGCCATTAACGAATGGGCGATAATGTCTGGTCGAAAACTGTTGCTGTCACGACGCAAGCAGAAGTTCTCATAAAAACATGTGCATGTATCGACAAATACTGAATACCTTGAGACCATCTTGAACGAACAACGAGTCCTCACCCGAGTTGAACGCGCCATTCGACCTAATAGGTCCCCGACACTTCGAGTTTCCAGAAACCAGCCCACACAAGCAGGTATTTTTTTTGAAATATTGCCTGTTCGGTAGAAAAAAATAGTAATAAAAATAACCATTTACACCCTCACAAAACGAGACTGTAAAAATGGACCATACGACCAACAACTTGCGAGTACACCGCATAAACTTGGTGCAATTCTCAAGGAATAGAGAAATACAACTGGCTTGTAATATTTACAATTGTTCAAAAGGTTCATGAGCGGCTGCGACTCCTGCTTTTACTTTTGCTTCTACTTTTGCTCTTGCTTTTGCTTTTACTCTTGCTCCTACTTCTGCTACGGCTTTCCTTTCCGTTCACGGGACTGGCACTGCGGCTGTTGCTCCTAGACGAGCGACGTTTAACCGGAGAGGAAGACCTATGAAAAAAGACACGTATTGAGTCGTCCAAGAATTAACGAACAGTTAATAGCGCGCGTTTCGCGATGATACACCTACCTTCTTGGACTCGCGCTACGATCTCTTCCGTATGGTGATCTGCTTCGGCTGCAAAAAAACAACAAATTAAGTCGTCCTGTACTAGAACCACCACACAGCCACATACACTATGCATGTTGCCCGAGCTTCATGCTGTGGCAGCCAAGCAACAATAAGAGTTCACACGCCGTGGTCACTGTATCACTGCTTATTCGCGCGACAAACATAGAAGTGCTATCTCCTTTTTTTTTCGTTGAGACATTTCGGTCATTTTTTCGCTGAGACAAATTGGACACTGAAACGCCATTTATTCCATAGCAGCATGGAAACTCGCCGTAACAGTATTCATTTGTCTATTTCCTACATTGTGACTGAATTAACTTAATTTTTTCGGTCATTGAAAAAGACTACCTACTACCGTACCGGCGTGGGGAACGACTGCGGCTTCTGGAGTATCTGCTTCGCCGTGGGCTTCTTGATCGGGACCTGCGCACACACAAGTGGTCACATTCGAGGCAGCGAGCTGAAGTTCTAAAGAAAACCGAAAAGGAACAAGGTGCGAAAATAAAAGACAAGGAAAACAAAAAGCTGCGGGATTTGAAAAAAGAACCTACAACTTTCGAGAGACTTCACAGTAAAAGCGTAGACTTGACATTTACCCATTACAAGTCACTTCCTTTTTGCCTTGAAATGGTAGAAAGAACGAGACGAAAACCAACGCGGACGTTGTCATTCGTTTGCGTTGCCAGTGCCATTCTGACCAGTACTATTAAAGCTCTGCATACAGTTTTTGGTACCGACTCCGGAACATCTTTGTGAATGCAGTGCTAAGAATTAAAAGGATTTTGACAACTTCACTGCTGTGGCAAACTAGAGCCTTCATTGGTCACGACTGGTCGTTTGCTTTACAAACCAAACAAGACTAGCTACCAGGCCTGCCTATTATGTCTCTATGGTCGAGATAACCATCAGCTAATTAGGCTAATAAAGATCAAACCCAACCTCAACATCACACGCTACAAAAAGAAATAATTTAATACTCTTCAGGTTGGACATCGCTGTTCACGTAGATACGAGGCGTTGAAGAGATGTGACGAAAACAGTGTTTCAGTTAGCAGTAAGGGAGAGCCGGTTCCATGAGAAATCCGCAGAAAAAAAACTGAATGAAGAGGGCCGAAGTGTGACGGTTGAATGGGGTACGACGTTTCATGGCTGCTGGGCAGGTGAATCGCTAGGAGGCCTTTATAGGTTAGTGACCGCAGTTGAGCACCGGTTGTAAGTAGCGGTTGTGAAGCGTAGACTTATAAAATGGTTAGACGCGTTGATAAACGGTGCACTTTGGTATGTGTAGCGTAGAGCCTGAGAAAATTGTGCAACACCGTTAAAACAAAGCACATAAAGATACAAATTTACTCAAGGAAGCCAGAACGCTATAAACTATCGACCTCCTTTCATCTAAAGAACAAACGCATAAATGCTCAACTTTATTAATTTTTAGCGCACAAAATAGGCTGGCAGCCTTTCACTGTACCTGTCATAGCGACGACCGCGACGATCATCATAATCATCTCTGCGGGGTCGACTATGTCTATCGCCCCTATCACCTCCTCTCCTTGACATCCCATTAGACATTTCCACCCTTGCCCTCACTCCACAAATAGTTCTGAAACGAAAAAGCGTTTGTAGCTTTACATCATGAACAACGATTTAAATGCAGTCAAGTACTTCACCACAGCTTGCGTAGTTACCATGCAGTAGTCTACCTACACATGTTCATCCAACCACAAAAAGCTCTACACAATTCAGACAAGGATTAAACCACAGGACGCATACAAAGATTCCTCACTACTTAAGGGATACAGTGACACCAACTCGGAAGCAAAAAAGGAATAGTATGGACCAACTATTGGTTATTGTGATACGCTATCTTGCTACAAACAGCTTGGAGTTTGGTCTCTAACGCTTCTCTTTAAACGTACTACCTTAGTGCTATAAACCAATCGAATTAAAATGTGTTATTATGCCATAATTCGAAATTATGAGTCTTCAACAATGTATACATAAAAAAATGTCAGGCTCGGACTCGAGCCTAGTTTCCAATGAAAACTTCAGCGAAATAGGCCCAAAAACTGCTTCACTTATGACGTCACTCACAAAAATTCCACAACCCCCAACCAAAAATTTTTTTCGAGTGCAGACTAGAAGATTTGCCAAATCTTTTGAAGGTTTGAACAGCTCGGTAGCACAATCACTGGTTTTTGGCTGAAATCCAGGTAAATCAAAATTCCGAACTTGATTCTTTCAGACTTGGATTGACTTTTCAATTTGAAAACCCACTGAATTGCAGAAGAGTCTGAAAGGTTGATTTGTGAAATATAAACAAAAACAAAATTCCGCAAGATTTATGTAGTACAGTAATTGTTACCAACATACTATCATAGACCAAAAAAGTTACTCTATTGGAATAATTTTCATTTTTGGCAATGGTTAATCGAATTGTAGTGTTGTACTAATTTTAACCTCCTTAACTTGATGCCCTGTTTTTACTTCCTTATTCCGTGTCATAGTTCACCATCTTTCAACTTTCAAGCACTACTTTTGCTTTTTTTGGTTTAAGCACCATACGCAGTTCTCTTACATTCAGTGTTCTGTTCTCACTGTTTTGTTATTTTTACATTCTTTTATATTCATAGCACTATGTCCATTCATTGCAAACAGTGTATATTATGCTAACAAGTTACCAAATATTGAAATTGCTGCGATTACGAAAAATTTTAGCTCATAAATCTTGATTTTTTGAAAAAAAGGTAAGGCATAAAATACATGACGTTTTTGTTAACAAAGCAGAAAACAAGATTTAAAATTTTTGGATATATCGGTTATTGGCCTCAAAAAAGCCATATCGGTCAATCTCTAGTCTTGAGTCTTTAAGGATTGCAAGGATATGGCTTGAATATAACTGCTGTAATTCAACAAGTTTTTCTGTTGTATTTGCAGGTAAGAAACAATCAAAACAGAAAAACACCAGAAATTCAAAAAAATGTAACTTGGAAAATCCACAAATTTTGAAGTCTCAAGTCTTGCAAATTTTGATGAATTCTCAGTGTTGGAGTTGACAAAGTCTTAGTCTTGACTACATAACTGGCTAGGCTGTTTAAACACCTTCGGTGCCAGTGTACTATAGTTTGTACTTTAAACCACCATTTTTACACCACTTAGCAACTCCATAACTCACCAGGTGGTTGAGCTAGAGAGCTGTGCAAACACTGAAGATGCAGCGAGTCTTATAGATTGCATAGAAAAAAATTGGAGTTTTCAATTTCAGGTTTTTTGTTGGTGACGTCATAAGTGGGGTAGGTTTTGCACCATTTTGGCTCAGGTTACCTGGCCCTGGGAGCCAATAGTTAGATATAAATTTTTTACTTTAATTGGAAACCAGGCTAATCCAAGTATCTTCAGCCTTTGATTGGCTTTCTAGGGTTTCTGGTTCAAATGTTATGGCCTGAAAACATCAAAAAGACAATTCAGGGATTAATCAACTAGTTTTTAGTTGTTTTTAGGCCATAACTTTTGAACCAAAAAAGCAACAAAGCCAATCGAACGCTCAAAGATTCAGATTATAGCCTAGTCTCCGATAAAAACTTAAGTCAAAAATTCCATATATAGCAGTTGGTGCCCAGGGCCAGGTAATCTGAGCTTGTGGCCTAAAACCTATCCCATTTATGACTTCACCAACCAAAAACTTAATTTTTTAATACAATTTAGAAGACTCGCCACATCCTTTGAGTGTTTGAACAGCTATCTAGCCCAACTGCCTAGCGAGCTATGGAGTTCCAAAATGGCCATAAAAATATGGCTCAAGCAGATCTTAACACTTTGCATGATGCATAAGTGCAAAGTAACTTTGAATGAAAGTTCAGCTGAAATCTAGTTGCTGAACTTGAAGAAACAAAGTACAATGAGTTATATTAAAACAAACTCTTTAAAATTAAAAATTACTACAGTAGAATTTGCCTAGTTCGTCACTTCAGGGAATTAGAAAAAAGTGACAAGTTAGGCAAAGTGATGAATTATGCAAACAGGTGAAATCTCGCTCATACATAGTGCTCTTACTAGTTCGTGACGTTACAATTGAATACAACAATTAATTCCTCTGCTTTATCTGGACTTCTCCATTAAATCTAGCACCTTTTAGATCTTAGTAAACTTTTCCGCATTCTATCAATGGGGAGTCGGGTCACGCTTTGAACCTCGTGTATAAATTCGATAAACAAATGGTGAGGTGCAACAATTCTCAGATAAAGATCCTCAATTTTTTTGACTTCCTATACGTACTAGCTGCTTAGATATCAGAAGCGAAACTGCAAATGACGAATTAGACATGCATCAAGCAAATCACTTCATAACACCAGCACTGGTGTACAAATGAAATATTTATTGAAATGCCAATACTGAAACTGCCAGTTATATAGTAATTTCATTGACACTTATGGCATACATGCATAAAATGTTACAAACCTATAATAATGATATGTTTCACAAATTAAAAATTATGTTCTATATGTTTACAGACAACAGCCTTCATATTTGATGGAATTTAAATGCAACTTTCACTTTGTGCCTGTCTACACTTTCAAAACAACATTCTGACAGTTATGACTTCTGAATCTGCAAGGGTTAGTGATTTCAGACCACATGTCATTTTTGCAGTTAAATGACATAGAATCTGTGACATCACAGTTGCATCAAGTGGTTTTAGCTTGTGTCATCATTACAACTCTTTGCCTTGTACACTAATACTGCATAGGCCAGGGGTGGGCAACTCCTGGCACACGAGCACTTCTATCTGGCACATGAGCGAGGCATCGGAAACGATATCCTTCCCCCCTTCAAATAAATAAGACCTACAAGTCGCAGTATTATCTGATTAAACTCAGTGTCTGTTTCTTCATTTTCATTTGTTAACAATCCGTTATCTAATTTAACCCTTATGTGCTTTTGATGCCATATAGCTACAAACAGAGCCATATCAGCCGCACTCCATACCCCCCAATTGGGGAGGCCCAAAATTTTGACCCCTCACCACTTAGTCACCCAAAGAAAGCTTAGACACCCCAAATTGAAATATGAAGCACTAGAAATCAGTGAAGTTGGGGACCCTTTGAAATTTTGGTTGGCACGCGGAAGAATTTTGTCATTGATTTAGCTGATTTCAGCATGCAAAGCGAAGAAGGTTGCCCACCCCTGGTATAGGCCAATTAGAATGCTAATCAAATGTGTCATAGACATCACACGTAGCTCTAAAACGACAGGACTTATTTGATTTTTATTGCTTGATTTAAATCAACCAACCCTGTTGACAATACACTCTCAGCTGATTTAAAAGGTGTGCAGAACACTTCCACCATAGGAGGTTAACACCACCATAGCACCATACAGGTAAGGACCACTGAAATTGATAGAATTTCTGGAGTGGAAAATTTCTTTGCCAATCAATTTAATATTACTAGCTTCAACGTTACAGTTTAGAAGTTACTAAAGAATATATTTATGATAAAAATTAACCTTTTTACATAGTGGCATTTCAAATTGTGCTGATTTTTTTTTTGTATATGTGATTATAAACTGAAAGTAATAGAAAATATTCATAACATGTTAACCAGTAATGTTATAGGAAAAAATCTAGACTATGCCAGAAACATAGGTTACCTTCCATCCAAAGCTCTCACAGCATCTTCAGCATCACGACTATCTTCAAACTCAACAAAGGCAAAACCAGGAGGATTCCTGGCAACCCACACATTTCTTAAACCTCCATAATATCCAAAAACCCTTTCCAGTTCACTTTTTGATCCTTGGCTGCCAAGATTTCCAACATAGACTTTACAGTCCAAAGGACCTGAACTGCGATAAGCCATTGCAATATGTACTAAAAATGCTTAATTGAGATACTGGCAAATAGTCACAATCAAACTAGTGGCTGACCTATAAGCAAAACAATTGTCAACTTCATTGACCGAAGTTAACACTTTGGCGTCCGGCTGCTTTTGAAGATTTAAAAAAAAACCTAAACGCAAGTGGCTTTCCGTGGGAATTTCTCCGCTCCTGTATGGGTTACGGACCCGGTCGAAGCATCAAAAGATGCGGCAAGTCTTCTAGTCTGCACTTGAGAAAAATTTTTTGCTTGAGGGGTACGGGTTGGCTGTGAGTGACGTCATAAAGTGGAGGACTTTTAGGCCACGTTGGCCAACTTTGCCTGGCCCTGTGCACCAACCGTTAGGTGGTAGTATTTCGCTGAAGTTTTTACTGGAAACTAGGCTACAATCCGAGTCTTTTGATACTTTGGATGACCTGCTGGGGTTTCGGG
>JGI24021J15306_10011167_pt1 | contig 11162 bp, 9 predicted proteins | sample Ectturendosymbi1_FD_15306 | JGI IMG/M metagenome (IMG submission 15306)
GCTACTCCTGGCAACTCCTCAGTGTGGATTGGCCTCAACCGGCAAACGTGTCCTGACGGGCGAATCAGCGTTACCTGTTGCGTCTTGCCGAATTCTTCCAAAATCCTGTACGCCAGCGAGTATTCCTTCAGCAGGTGGTTCGCAATAGCGTATCCGATCCACGATGCCCGCTGCCCGGGCTTGAGTTGCAGCAAATGGTAGCGCGTATCCTGCAACAAGCGATCGACCACAAAGTTGTTTTTTTTTTCAACTCAAGTGCCGAAACGAAAATCAGGTGAATTTTCTTTATTTTAGCGCACTTGGTTCTATTTGAGTAAGGGCTGAAGATGGCCAAATGACGCGAAATCGCTTTCATAGTAAAACACTTTGCGAGCAGATTCAGCCGCGTCGCCTTTGTGGTTTCGGATATGTGCAGTCAGGATCATCGCAAAGTTATGAAGGCTGAGCGTGACATTAGTGCCATCAGGCTGATTCCTCGAAGGCTCAACAAGAGCAAACCCGGAGCGTTTGTATTTTTAGCGCACCTGATTCAGAGATGTCATAGAAGTACGATGAAGGAAAAGGTAAAAATGACTTATGTGAAAATCCTTTCCGTCACGGCTAGATCAAGGTTTGGGTTTGTTGTAACAGGGAGGGGTGTGAATTAATTGCCCGTCTGGTTCCTACTTTTCCGAGAAACATAGCCGTATATGTACCGAGTATTTTTTTTTCAGCATCATCCGCGGTAAAAATCAGCGTCACGGGCAGCATCAGCAAGGATGCTGTCACGGCTGCTTTCAAGACTCATTTCCGCTTTAAATCAGTTTTTCTCGTGATTGTGAAGCTATTCCCGAAGGCGTCTGTTAAGTACACCATGCACTGCAAACGATTAACGATCGAGAAGCCCAAGTAACGCTAAATACGCGCTACGAACTGCTTTTCGTATACGATAAGTGTGGTCCATGCCTGAACGTATGGTGACTAACACATTTCGCTTTCATCAAGCATCCAAATAGTAGCGATGCTTCCGGCAATGCACCAAAAGCCACCTATTGATACGCAAGGCGACAGATAGAAACTGAGAAGGCAACCTACGCGATATCCCTCAAGATCTCGAAGGTGAACTTGAAGCAACGACAAGTCTTTCAAGATGTGCAGATTGTCCTGAAAATATACAGGAAGATGTTGTAAAAGAATATGTACCGATATACACCAAAACGAGATTGTACTGAATCGTTAGTAAGTGTGGCACCTTTGTTGTGGCTGTTAAAATTTATTATAGGTTCGTTTAAAAAAACACTACCACGCATAAGCATAAAAGTAAAAGTGTACTGGCCAAGCGTACAATATTTTCTTCGTAGACATTTGAACCTCCGGCCGAAGTAAACGAACAGGAGCCAGACGGTGTCTTCTGCGGCCAATATGACGCTTTCTACTCTGTTGCTCTGGGGTAAAATGGACGTGTGGACAAAAACAACGCACACCTTCTCCAACCAAATGTTATGTTGCCACACTGCGTTGAAACTTTATAGGTTGATTTCAATGCAAAAGATGCGAAAAACATCTCACCTTGTCCCATTTTAGAGCATTTCTGTAGCATTTAACAGCTTCGTCATACTTCTTATCTGAGCGCTGCAGTAAGCCATATACGTGCCAGCAAACATGCGACTTCAAGTCATTTTTGAGACCCCTTTTGACTAATTCATATGCTTCCTCTTTCTTCCCCAAACAGTTCAGTGTCAAACCTTTCATTGCAAGTGTTTCTGCAAGAAATAATGCGCGTAGTAAATCTTGCACGCTCCGCGCATACTGCCTAAGACTGAAGGGTTGGTGGTAATGGGTGCCACAGACCACAGAAGGTGATAAGTACAACACACCACAAAGAAAAGAAAACGAAAAAATTAAACACTTTATACAATAGGAAAAAAAGTCGACATTTGAAAAAATGCTCAGTCAGATCAATGGTCGTGCTTTGTAGCAACCGCTTCTAGTTTGGTCACTGCTTTCTGAAAATGACTATACAGAATACAATCACCCTCAAAAGAAGATTTTGAATGAATTATAAGCACAAATTCAATGGAGTTCAGAAAAATGCTGCAGCTATAGTAGTACATGAAGTCATCACAGAATGCCTTGCTAAACACAAGATGCTAACTTATTGTATACTTGCATCATTGCGTGGTTTTCACAAAATTAAGAAAACTAGCACCATTTAGGCAAACTATGGTTGTTACAACACTACATCTGATTAATCTGACGTATACAAAGTAGCATTCATCTACTGCATAAACAGTATAGGTCTCAATTTGAATTTGCCATGGTAACAAGAGATGCCAATCACAAAAAACAAATGTAAGTTAATCAGTGCTGATGCCTATTTATACAGTACAAAATCAGTTTAATCAAACATGTGTCAACAAATATGTCAACAAGGTTCAACATCTGTGGCTTTGGGATTTCATTTAGTCCATTGATACTTAGAATTGTGCACAATAAAAGCATGTTACGAAAATGCTTTTGAAGCTTGTGCTACATGAACAGAAATTTTCTGTCATTAAATTTGTTGCCCAAGCTTGCACATTGTAGGTAAACCTCAGCTATATCTTAAAAGTGGCAGCGCGGGAGCATTCACTTTTAATGATTTATTAACATGATTTTTTTAATTGGACAGTCACCCATGAGCTGGCTAAAATAAACTGTTACACTTGCCCTTTATGAGGGGCTGAATAGGTATTTTTCTGCACATGCTACAATTGCTTGTAAGATATTCAGCTGTAAGCATGACACAGGTACTACCTTGCACACAATACAGGTATCACGACACAGGTGCCATAAAGTGTACTTATATAACCATGAAAGAAAGCAATTCTTTTCTTCATTTCTCACTGATACAAAAAATTTCATTGTACATTATGAGAGATGTCAAATGTAGCATATACAGTGCTTTGAAAGTTCTTTGCTTGGTGGTAAAGCACAAGGTACACTTGCTTCCAAGTAACTTAGAAGAGCTGACTTTGTTTGTTTATGGCTGCATTGAGCTAAAGGATTTATGCGTTATGCTCCAAGAGTTACCAGTACACAATTCTGCCTTCGTTCCACAATTATTGCAGGAAACAATCAAAATAGATCAACAAGTAGGTAACAGTCAACATTAAAATAATCACATGCTGGTAAATCATCTATAAACATTGCAAGTCTTGTTACCTCCATGTTCAGAAAATTTAGGATTTGAAAGAATTTGCTTGGCAAACTTCAATCCATTTTTATACTGCTTTTGTTCATAAGATCGCTGAAAAACAGAAAAAAGCACACTAAATGTGAATCTATGGATGCGAAAACAAGATTTTTAAAACACCATATGCCCTACGCTACACAACAGTCAAGTATTGAGTAATGGCTACACATACAGTTGAAATAGAGAATAGCTTTTAAATCACTTAACAAAATGTTATCTATGTACAATTTATACTGTGAATCTTACCAAATACACACAAAATGTCAGTGTGAAATACTGCAAGATAGGAGCTATGCTTGCCAAACAAATGCGCAACATTGATATTTTCCATGCCAACATTATGTATCTACCACTCTGGGGAAATATCGCCTTGCGTTACAATACAAGTACTATTTTAGTCACATGACTCCACAGTTGTGAGTTCCACACCACTTGGTTGTACAAATTCTTACTGTTTTTGCTTATAGTGTTAGCAAGCTGTGAGGCCCAACGCACCATCCCATTAGCTGGTGTCTGCTGAAATACTGAACAAAGATGATCATTGTAACTGGCACAGCAGGCCAAGTTTACCACCATCCACCAATGTGCATGCTGGCAATGGCTGGGTTCAACTTGCAAGTTTTGTGTATGTCCTAAGTTTCTCAAAACCAATTCAAATTATCATTATTGACAAGAGAAGTTGTTTGCTCAAGTTTGTCCAATTAAAAGTTCTTATTCAGCAAATCAACAAAATGGCATTATCTTAAATGGTAATCACTACTACCTCAAAGTCAGTTGCATCTACAGCTGTAGCTAGAGGTATGCATTAGAGGGTGCATTGCTGCTGATATGGCCGGAAAACTGTGTTCATTTTCCAGTTTCGTATCTGGATGGTTTCCCATGGCAAGTCTGTTGCCAGGTGGTTCTGGAGGGAAATTGAAATCATAAGAAGGTGGATATTGCTAGGGTTCTCCACCTGTAGGCCAAAGCAGAAAACATGCTGCACATTTTGTTGCCTTTACACTAATCAACTGGCAACATACCAAAGCAATTCCAAAACACTTCAGGCTACATACCACTGTAACAAACCTGGGCCTACCACCACCATCTTTTTGAAGAAAGTTTCACTACATTGGAAGTTTTTTTCTGATGCCATAAAAGCAGATAACACTGGCATTAAACAACTGAACTTTATCAACATCCATATATGTACTTACATAAACGTTTGCAATATCGTCTCTCCTGCTGTCCTAGCATTTGGCAGCATACTGAACAAACTATCAAAGGACTCCATTTGAGTAAGATGCAGGGTACCCACACATTTTTAAACATCATTTTCCATACTTTTTCAATACCTTTTTAATACTAAATTTGAAAAATTCAATACCACTACTTCTCTTAATTTTTCAAAATTCATAATCATGAAACTCAATTTTACACATTACATAACACTGCATAAGTGCTTTGCCTTCACCAAAATTCTGCTCAGATACTTGAGATTTTTTTTCCATTTACAATTTCCATACTTTTTCAATACCTAATGTACATTTTGGTCAAATTCAATACTTTTTCAAGGTGTTGAAAAAAAAAATTCAATACTTTTTCAATACCGCATGGGAACCCTGAAGATGTAAGGACTGACAATGCATGATGTTATGTGAAATTGATTTCCTATTAAAAAATTGTGATTGATTCCATGCTTGTTTCACCTGTGGAGTAAAGGTACTTGAATTCAAAGCACTTCCATCACACAAAATCACAGTCACTGCTGCAGGATCCCATTCCCAAGTGGACCAACTCAAAAGAACCATACTTTCAAAAAGCCTCTGAAGACCTATTATCTTTCAAGGACCGTAATTTTGAGTTGTTTCTAAGTGAAAAACATTAGAACCAGTGTCCCAAAACATGGTTTTCAGTACAAAATGTACATTTACGCCCTCTGAGAACAGTGCAAAGATTTTCAAAACGTAGATNTACACACAACAAGCACAAAAAAGTTNAAAAAGGAGATGCTTGGTTTTAACATTTTTTGATATCTTGAAACAAGGACAGTGCATGTTATTGCCTAAAATAAGTAAAACTGATCNACTATTGAAAAACCAACTTCATTTGGAAAATAATGATTAATCACTGAANAAGTTTTCTGTCCTAGCTTTAGAAACATAATATNTAAAAGAATAACCTTGTTTGATTTCATCATATCATAAACGTGGTAACATGTGTTTTTTACAATTAGCTCGAAATTCCTGCAAGCAGTTCAAACGGGTTATTTTAACGACTTTTGAAACTACCTGTGATGACTCTATTTCAAGTATTCATTCCGCAATGCCAGAGGCAAAACTGTGAGCCGAGCACTGCTATGTTGTTCCAAATCCTGTTCGCATGCTTCAAGGTTATGGTCATTCAGCATGTCTGCATTTTTACACTCCTGGGTTAGTCACTTGCAGTTTGCAAAATATCAGTCATCAACCTTGGCAGGGACAACACTGAATGAAACGTTTATAGTTGTAAGAAAGAAACTTTCATTATACTCCCTTTTGAATGTCATGAGTGGTTTGCAGGCACCCCATCTTTGTTTGCACTGTGTTGTGAACATGCAGCTGCTTCCACAGTGGATGCTGCTGCACTGGTGGGAGACCAATGGCAGCAACACACATGTGCTTTTTACCTTTCACCTATCCATTAATGCTGAGCACAAGGCTGGACAGGCTGCAAGTACCATTTTTTAAGTATTCGGTTTGATCTAACCAGGATTTGAACCCAGCCTACCAGCCTTAGAGGCACATGCTCTATCCCACTAGGCCACTTAGCAAGAGTTAACAACAAAAAACAAAGATTAATTTAATTTTTGTTACAAAAGATCTTACATTTAACTGTTATCACACTACTTTGATTAGTTATATAGATGTTTGAGCTGCATCATTAACACACCTGTACAATTTTACATTCTTTTAGTTTAATTTTCTTTGATAACAGATAATTATCTAGTTTTCTTGCTCACCTCACTGCTCATCCCTGCGAGGATGGAGCGACTCTAAATCGCCTTTTTGGTTTAAGGTAAAAAATAAAGAAGTTTAAGCTATCTACAACCTACTAAAATCCATGAAATAGCATACAAAAAAACTCACTTTTTTCAAAACTTTTTAATGCAAAAGTATTATATATACTTATCCTCTTGTAGAAAATATGTTAAAAGCAGGGATGTAGTTCCAACAAAAAGGTGTGGAAACGCTCCCAAAAAACTGGTCATTTTAAAACAGTTTCAGACTCATTTTAAAGCAAAACCTGAAAAAAGTGTGGGAATGCCGTTTCCACCTCACTACATTCCTGATTAAAAACCTCCAGATGTCTTGGTTGTCTTTACTGTCAACAATTCAACAATTATGACCAAAATGGGGATGGATGAGCCACGAGAGTTCCACAACAGTACTCAATGACTAGTTTTCTCCACAAACATTCCAATGAGTTATTTTCTTCAATTGTTTGGTTTGCTGGATTGCTTACAAGCCAAAAAAAATGTTTGAAAATGCAATCAGCTACGCAAATGTTAAAAAATCACCAGAAACTATCTAAAACAGTGGTTGTTAACCTTTACAAACACACCTCACATAGTTTTCCAAGCTTTTGTCAAACCCCATATTTGCCCAATATAACAGAAAGTAAAAATGGGTTACATGTTTCAGATGATCTTTGTCGAACCCCTAAAATGGCTCCATCGAACCCCGAACCCTTGGGGTTCGATTGAACCCAGGTTAAAACAACAACTCAAAGAGAAAAATGTATTTCTCATTTCTCGTAAAAATTTGAAATGCAAAGGTATATATGTATTTTTTTTGTTTGATAGAAAGTATGTTTAACTCCCTGTTCAAAAATATGTTGGTTGTCTCTTTACCATAAATGGCTTATAATTCACAACCAAATTAGTGATGCAGATACACTATACTGGCTTTCCCATCCTTAACATTTTCACTCCTGATCTATACATCTTTACATAATAGAAATTCTGGAGGAAATTCGGATTTAGATATATACAGGTGCAGATCTGACTTCTATTGGACACCAGCTGTAGTCTTTTTCTCTTCAAAGTTCATACACTTGCATACAAAAAGCATGAAGAGAAAAAGAGGACAAATGAAGCAATTTTTCAAGCTTCAAGTGCAAGGTGCTTTAGAAAACTGCCATAAATGTGGTCAACTATCAAAACATGCCTGGTACCCACCCAATGTGATTTCTCATGGAAAAACTCCGGTAGTGACAGTGTAAAGGGTTAAGTGTAAGTAATTTATGATTCCCAAGCAAAGCAACTCATGTTATCCAAACCAACTTTAAACAACCCTTTGCCAAATCAGCAATGGAAGAAGTTAACACCTTTACTGCTAAACAAGGTGAATTCATATGATTTTTTCATATGCANAATTGCCAAATGATGCCAATTTACAAAATGCCGAGCTGTTCAGTGTCAATGGTAGACATTTCCTAGTTGGTATCTATGCATTATCACNTAAGTCTTTGACAAACAAAAATTTTTAATTACATTGATTTCGCAGTAATTTGTCAAGAAATGGTATGTTCAGTAAGAGTAAGAAATGTACAATCTTTTTCTACAGTCTGTTTATTCTAATTGCCTTTTAGTTTATTTACTTAGTGGCATAAAAAATACCAAAACCACCAAAACTGCTTAGCAGTAGATGTGTTTTTTTTGCCAAAATGATGTGGTCAACAAAAATTTACTGATTTCTGTAACCTGACGCATGAATTGCATTTTAGTTTATTTGATAAGGTGAAAAAACATGTCCCAACTGTATAAAGCTACTTGGCTCCAAACGGATTTTTTTTACGAAACACTTGGCAGTATATGTGTTTATTACTATCATATTTTACTTACGACTATCAATGTTCAAAGTAATTGCTGGCAGCTAGGCTTACAGAAGTCACCCCTAAGAAGTATGTAGCCTACTGAATATTGATTCAACACCAAAGCTTTTATCTCTCTGCATAGCTAAAGAAGCACATGTCATGTGTAACAATACATTTTCAAGCATCAACACTAGTGTGTGACTACAGCATTTAGAGCTGGATGATTTTTTTGCCAGGTAATGCCTAGTTGCATTAAAAAAATTTAGTGACTTTAATTACAATAACACTGCAAGACTGCAATGCACAAGTATAAAATTTTCAAAAAATTGCTCGATTAATCCATAATGCATGGTTCTGTAGTTGAAACAAAAGTGAACAAGATTTGAAAGCGAGTCATAAAGCTGAATATGTCAAGCTAAAGCATACCACCCCAGGAAAGGTAATGTCATGGTTTAGTTGCCAGTAGGAATTGTTTTCATGACCACAGAGCATACACTATAAATAGTAAGATGATTAGCCACCATTACACACCACAATCGCTTAATTTATTTAAAAATACTTACAAGAACTTTGTTGAACAGATTTTTTTCTTTAGGTGGAAGAGGGTTACTGGATGGCATTTTTGCAGAGTGAGTATCACTATGCCAAGACTCTCAGCAGCAAATATGCAGCACTGCACAGCCAATTACAACAGTAAAAGCCTTTGCTAATAGTTTCTGCAACATTTAATGATGAAAAGCAATTTCCATGAACTTGCAATGTGTACTTTCAAACTATTAGTTGAACACAAGCCTAGTTCATAGGCGGTAAAAAATCATGTCTGATTACAACTGCAGCTTACATTGATGTGCTAGATCCTGTTAATTTCACTGAATATATATAATACATATATGTAGTACATATGGTACTGAAGTAAATAGGCATGCTGATGGATTTTCCATATGCCATTTTTTCCAACAATGTCCACAGAAAATGTTTCATGCAATCCTTAGAGCAAAATCTGTAAAAAATCTCTACCCACACTTGTTTTTTATCCAAATTTTGTATTTTCACCATAACTTTTGAACAGAAATGCTAGTAAGCTAATCAAGGACTCTACAGACTTAGATTATAGCCTAGTTTCCAATAAAAACTTGAGCAAACAAATTGGCTGTTGCCGTTGGGGCCCATGGCCCAATGACCTCAGTCAAAAATGCCTAAACCTACACTCCACTTATGACAACACCCACAAAAAACAAAACTAAAAGACTTGCCACATCTTTTGAGGGTTTGAACAGCTTTCTAGCTCAATCAATCGCCTAGCAGATTACAGAATTGCAAAGTGGTGCAAAAACTAATGGCTCACATGGTATTTACAGGTAAATCTACCCAGCACCAAATGTGTTAAGTGGTGCACCGGAATAAAATCATTTGGAGACAGCACATTTAGTTGCAGCTTTTCATGGGAGATTCAAAGGTGCAACTGCAGGAACACTATTTTCCCAAGTGCTGTAGGCAAGCAACAATAGAGATTCCCTGCTCGACCTGGTTCACTCTATTGTTGCTTGTGAATAGCTGCATTTATGAAATGGTGCTGTGACGAGGATGTGCAAGCAATGCTTGGTACAACCTTCACAAACGAACTGGGGATTGGTGCAGTTTATTGAAAAAGGGGATGCTGTTGCCAGGGGTGGATCCAATTAGGGCAATCACCCCCTTAAAACCTACAAGAGTAGCTGTTTTTACCACAATTTTTTTACAATTTAGAAAACAACATTTTCAATACAAGGCCATTTTGTTGTCCACTGTCCACTGATTTGTCACAGCAGTGTTGTAAAGTTTACTTATATTCTTATGAAGTATACTTTTACAGCAGTGAAGCCATTATGAGACTTGCCTATCAATTGTTACTGAAATCGTCCCTCCTAACCTTATTGCCTGGATCTGCCACTTGTTGCAACCACTTGGTAGATGCAGTGTTGAACATGTGATACACCAAGAATGTGATGCGTGCAGAGAATAGCAAGCACATGTATGTGGCGTCAACAAGCAATAACAGAGCAATCATGGTGTATGATCTCCATTGCAGCTTGCTGCTACGGTGTGAAGCTTTGTGTGCCTGCTGATTGTGCTGTCCAATCGCAACAATATCAATGATAATAGACATATCAAAAGTAATTGTGACATTAGCAAAATGCAACTTTTCCAGTGAAGGAAAGAGTACTGATCCATTTTACTGGTGGAAGTTGACTGATGAGGCTTTGATTGAGCTGATATTTTCATTGCCCATAACAGATGCTCATATTTTTGCACTGCTGAAACCATAGTTAAATGATACTACAATGCATATTGAGCCAGCTCACAAGAAAATCGGAATAAGTTGCAAGTAAGGAAATAGACAGAAATGTTTGCATTTTTGCAATAATCATTCAACAAGCAGAATTTAACAATCTAAGTTATAGTTCTAGAAATAATATCTGGACATTTATTCTTGTTTTAATAAATCAGACATGGAGCAACAACTCAGATTTCACTCTGTTCAAAACAATAATACATAGGGATTTGTGAGCAAATGTTGGCAATATGTGCTGGTGGAATTTTGTCGATATGAAACATCAGCATCATCATTGCATTGATTGATTTACATCAGCATTTCAATGTATCAGATAGCTCTGGCGCAGTGGTTCCCAAAAGTTTTCTGATTATGCACTGTTGCGGCCAGTTGCCCAACTATATGGACAAGTACGTGTGTTCTGAAATGAATGCATATGTAATAGACTGCTCATTGAGCCATCCTGCTGCGTACAAACCATTCACATGTTCACACTGCGTTTGTATGTATCATGTGACTTAACAGTCACGCCTTGTGTAGAATGCATTTTTCTGTTCGCTTTTCTGTGTGTATATTTACGACCTCGCCAAGTCTTCCATGGGCTACTTTTATGAGTAGCATAGCAAGCTAGTAGTTGTCTGACTAACCGATCAACCATTTTCTGCGATATGTTTCTCTCTTCATCATGGTAAAGACAAGCCACCGTTTGCATTAATGGTCGATAAATGTTGCCATTACGCATTATTAAATGCGACGCAAGAGTCGAGGGCAATAAATTGTATAGTGTCACCTCTCAAATCC
>JGI24021J15306_10011170_pt1 | contig 11161 bp, 5 predicted proteins | sample Ectturendosymbi1_FD_15306 | JGI IMG/M metagenome (IMG submission 15306)
TTATTTTCTAATGGAAATGATCACTAAAGTACATCACAAGAAATGAGAAATTTGTCTAACCTTTTCAACTCAGAGACATAAAAAGACTTTTTGTTCATCTGAGGCATTTCCATAAATTTATCAATATAGCAAATACTTCAATCTCTAAAAATCATCATTTGGTATAAAAAATTATCATGTGGTATAAGTAGGCCTATTTTCTCTTACTTGATAGGGTCTTGTCAGAACTTTTTGGAAGAAATTTAAACCACAATTTTTTACATATAGAAGTTGGTTTGAAGCTTTTCTTTATTTGCTCATTGGAGATGGTGGTGGGGTCACTTTGAAAGCAAGGTACGTACATATTAAAGTTGCTGCTGGGGGCCCTTTGAAAGCAAGTTACTTACATATTACAGCTGCTTTTGGTGGCCCCTTTGAAAGCAAGGTACTTGCACATTAAAGTTGCTGTTGGGGCCCTTTTGCAAGCAAGGTACTTAAACATTACAATAGCTGTTTGGGGCTCCTTTGAAAGCAAGGTGCTTACATATTTCAGTTGCGGTTGGGGGGCCCTTTGCAAGCAGAGTACTTACACATTACAGTTTCTTTAAAAGCAGAGTACTTATTCATTTCAGTGGCTGTTGGTGGGCCCTTTGAAAGCAAATTACCTTCAAATTGCAGTTGCTGTAGGGCCCCTTTGAAAGCAGAGTAGTTACTTACGATCTGCTTTGTAGTACATTATATGAGTGAATAATAGCCTAAGTTTTTCCTCAAAAATAAGGAAAATTTACGCGCGTAAGACCTCAAGGGGGGGCCCTCAAGAAGGGGGAGCCCGAGGCAAGTGCCTCGCTCGCCTCCCCTTAAACACACCACTGGTTATCAGAGAGGAATATACGATGGTTTTGAAATGAAGCTTACATAACCTTTAGGTGGAATACAGCGAGTTGGTGCGCCAAAAACAGCTGCAAAAAGCGTTACTCCAATTGTTTTTACTTGCGGTCATTGATTATTATAAAAGGTCAGATACAAGTTTGAATTCGACTAAAAGCTGAAGTAGGATAGGTTCCTTGAGGCAATTTCGTTGATTTGCACTGAAGTATTTCTTTGGCTTTCTTCAAATATTTCATTAGCCTGAAAACATTGGAATTGGGGATGTCTTTGCCCCGTTGTCCCCCATAGCTACGAGCCTGCTAGCAACCGTATTCTGATTTCAGGCTACAGACCAGCGCAGGAATTCTTGATTGAGCAAAGTTCATGTGCACACCGATTCGGTAATTCAAATTAATTAACACAATTTTCAACAATCATGAGAATTCAGTTTACATAGGAAATCTGCATGTTGTGCCTACAGGTAATCCAGTGATAATGCTCATTTTTCTCATTTATTCCCTGATTTTATGCTGGGGAAATGTTTCCAACAGTAATGTCACCATGAAATTTGCGCAAATACATTACTTTTTATCACGAAATGTTGGGGGGCAAAATATATTATGTCCCCCCCTGTCCCAAAGTTGGGGGGACATGTCCCCCCGTCCCCCCATAAACTCGGTCCCTGGACCATATCATCTCTAAACTATGGAATACCAAAGTTGTGTTCTTAAAAGTTGTGCTTATATTTTTGCATTGGTTGCTACGAGTACATTTGCAGAGCTGAAGTGGTGTTGGATTATGTTTTACAGTTTAAGTTGTACGACTGCGATGAGATTCGATGCTTTCTTCACCGAAAAGCAGAGCTGGGTAAAGGTTCATATGGAACTGTACGGTGTTCTGCCCATCACCTCCTTGGTACTATAGCTGTCAAGTGTTTTTCTGTGTCTGGTGGAGATGCGGTAAAAGAAACAATTGCTAAAATGTACGTTTCTATGCTTTAAAACCTACTAAAATACTTGCATGAAAAATTTACAAAAAGTTTTTTCAGGCAAATTCACGCGGCTGCAAGTATATTTGTGAAAGATCATTGCAAATAAGAGTGTTATCAAAAGGAATCGACAAGTTTGCTAATATTTGCTTTCGACAAAATTGACAAAGTTTTGTAACTTTCGATTCATTATGCTAGCAAACAACTTTAGGCCAAGATGCATATTTAATTTTATTACTAATTCTTCTGCTTACATTCAAAATGACATTGAAGGACACCTTTTCAAAAACAACTTTGTTCGTGAAGTAGGGACCGATGTAGGAACCAATGTAGGGTTCTTGGTTGGCTGCGGTGCCGACTACTCGGTAGATCAGGATTCCTCAGAGATTCCTACGAGTTGAAGGGTCAACCTAGTTGTTGCAGGAGCACAGGCCAGTCTCCGAACTACGCGACCTGACGTCTTGAAAAGTCAAAGCAGGGCGAATTAAAAGGCTATCACCACTTTTTCCGTTAATAACACTCCAGCAGCACTCGAAGTTGAATGCTTCTTCCGATTATAATGAGATATGCTACAAAATCTCCGATGCACTTGGGCGTGAAGTCAGAACAACGCAGTGGCGGATCTACGGGGGCAGTTTGGGGCAACTGCACCTTGCGAACCTCTGTGGCACCCCTTTGCCAAAATGCGCCCCTTTTTTGTGTCCATGGAAGTAGAAACAGATTAAAAAATACGCTAAAATAAACAAGGTTCTTCGCTTAGTCAAACGTCAGAATTTACGAGCCGGACTTTACCCAACCTCTTATCGAATAGCGTGAACAATGCTATTGTTTCGTAATAGTTCCACTGTTTCGTTTTTTCGTTGTCGCTTGAGAACTGCCCAGCCTTCACAAACGCAGTCGCGTTCGCTCAACACAGTTCTAGACTTGTTGCTGTGCTGTATGAAAATGGTCTGTTTTTTTGCAAGTTTATTTCTTTAATGCCTGATGACCGCCTTGTAAGGAAAAGGAAAAGCAGCAGTAAAAATAAGAATGCAATATGGAAAACTTATAACTGAGTCAAGATTTTACAAGCCAACAAAATGAAATCGAAAAAACTGTTTCTGGGCTATTGCCAGTGCAGTTCGTGCGTCCGCAGTTTGTCTGCATCGTAGTTTTGTAACATCAAAGTGAGTGGATGAGTTTCTTGACGGAACTAATCTCCAGATTGACCGGGGCGTAACGCAGTTAGATGGCGCCCGGGGCAAGGAGCAAGATTGGCGCCCCCATTTTCGAACCTGAGGTCTTCCGGAAGCAAATGTACTGTATTGAAGAATGTACGCGTGACATTGTTGAGACTTTTCGGAGCAGCCGCATTATTTCAGCGCCCCCAGACTGATTTAGCGCCCGGGTAATTGCGCACCCCTTGTCCCCTCGCTACGCCCCTGCTGATTGAACCATAAGGCAGCGTGTGAAAAGTTACAGACGTACTGGTTTTGCTAGCAAACAACTTGCCACTATGTCACAATAATGCAGTGTTTCTCAAACTTTTTCACCTCGCGGACCCTTAGAAATTTATTTTTTGTGGACCCCCGAACGCTGTAAACAACGAATAAGACAACAAACGGGCTACGCAAAATGAACAAGTCCTTTTTTCGTATTAATATTTCAACCAAACAACTAAATTCACCTATATCTTTGCCAACATTCGCAGGTTGCCCAAGTGAGTTCAATTTGTAGGATGCAGCTTAGACCTAGCAATGTACTGCAGTAGTTTTACCTGATATTTTGAGATTGTTTTAATGGTTTCCTTATTGAATTAGGTTGAAAATATGCAAAATATGACTTTATGACCTAACATGGAAATATTACTTTTTATGACTTTAAATGGCCGTAGCCATAATAAAAACTCCAATGGTAATAGCAATAGTTTGTTCATGCATCCAAATGATTAAAAGCAGCTAGTTGCGCCCGTTGGTCCTTGTGTTTCCCAATATAAACCATCAGAAAGAAGGTAAATAATTTTTCATGAAGGCGCAAAATTTTTACCTCTAAAATTGTTGGAACAAATATTTGGCCAGGAATTTGATTCCTGCTAAACCTGCCAAACGGTTTTTTAAATCCTGCTAGAAAATCAGTTAACTGCTAGATTGAAAATTTTGCAGTTAACAATGAGAGCAACCTGTTAGATTTAGCAGCAAATTGGCTAAAGTGGCAACACTGACTAAGGGATGGATAACTTGTCTTTCTAACGTTCTGCTGACTTTTGAAGTTGTGAGATAATAATGACGATTGACAAACAACTTCACTGATGTAGCAATGACTTTTAATAGTATGGTTACGCAAAGTCCAAAGGAGAGGTTTAACATTATTGCTTTTGGTTTACTGCCAACGTGTTTTCAAGCTGTTCATCACCTCTAATTTCTTGAAGTTTTTGTTACATGACGGACCCCCAAACACCAATTTTTTCACCCCCTGGGGTCCTCGGACCCCACTTTGAGAACCTATGCAATAATGCATTGAACATTATTGTCGGTTAGCTCAAAGAATTATGACCAACGTAACTATATGCAATTGTGCAACTCCTCACTTCATATGCATGGACAACGCAGAGGAGCACTGAATTACTGTTAGGGGCGTAACGAGGTTAGATGGCGCGCGGGGCAAGAAGTAAGTTTGGCGCCCCCATGTTCGAACCTGAGGTCTTTCGGAAGCAAATGTACTGCACTGAAATACTTGTGACATTGTTAGGACTTTTTGGCGCCTCCATAGTGATTCGACGCCCGGGGAATTGTGCCTCTTGATCCCCGTCGTTACGCCCCTCATTACTGCGCTCAACGACGCGCCTCAACAAATCATGGTACACAGCTCTAACCAGAGGCATACGGGAACCTTGGGCATTAGGAGGGGAAAATTCGTCAATTCACCGGAATTTTTGCGCCACTTTGAGGAAAACGAATAGGAAAAGTGTCACAACTTTTTAAATAACCTGGTCTAATGGGATTGATGTTATTTTCTTCACATCAGCAATCCAATGTCGAAAAATGTGAAACGGTATTTAGACTTGATTGAAAATCTACCTTTATAAGTGGCGTTAAACGTATTTTATGGAAATATGCTTTAAGCCCCAGTGTAAATCTATCATGCGATTATGAGATCGTTTTTAACGATAGCCAGCAAAGTTACCTAAAATGGGAGTAGTGTCCTGGCAAATGCCTTTCATTCACGTGTTGTTTTTGAGTTGTCGCTTCAGTAATAAATAAGTTTTTCATGTACATGTAAATGCACAAGCTTCGCTTGGAAGCGTGATCGTGATTTAGCTTTTTATTTGAGTCCTATCGTGGGACATGAGTTGTCACGTCCAAGCCTAGGAAGAACCGTCCTGCTTCTAACCAGGTCGGGAATGCGTTTCAGACACTGATCTTCAATGGTTTTGATAGGGATAGCCAAAACAGTGGGAAACGCTTCCGCGCAGCATGCTTTTATACCTTTTAAATACATTTTGTAGATATACGAGATCTGTTTAGCTTGAGAAAAATGAGGCCCAGTGATTGGAACCCATTTCAAACGTTTTCTGAATTAATGATATAAAGCACTTTCAAATTGTGGTTATTCCCTGAAAAATCGCATAGTTCGACCAACAAAAATAGCCACTTTTTGGCCTACAAAAAGAAACCTCTTCTGTGTTGTGTACCACACAACGATTGTCGCAGACAACCTTAGGTATTTAAGCAAGTGAAGACCTTTTTGGCGACCCAATTTCACTGCCCCCCAAACACCTGGTCTGGATCCGCCACTGGAACAACGTAATGTCAAAAGGTTCGATGTAGAAGTAGAATGATGGCGAACAAAAAGCGTTGTGCGTTCGCATGCGCCACAGGAAACAGCGACCAATTGCGGTTATGTAGTTTTGCAGGCCAACGTGTGTACTGTTGGGCTGTTTGCAAACAAGTAGCCTACATCTCGTTGAATCGCAGATGGAATACTAGTGGGAATTACACAGTAAGAACGCATTAAACATTAAAGAACTAATGTGTCCAATATAGTGATAATTCGAGACACAATATTGCAGTTGGACGAAGTAGCAGTTGATTCACTCTCTGTACTGCTGATATAGGTGTATTTAGCCACAGAGCAATGACAGAACCGAAAAACGTGCAGCCTATTGTGATGCAATTACTGCATACTGTCATTGCCATCAAACCGTGAAATTAGGCATTACTGGAGCAAAGTTTTTAAACCCCAATTCTCCCTTTGTACGAGCTGAAATTGTCTACTCTGTGAGGAAATATATAATCTGCCAAGATCCGAATGTCTGATTCTTGGCTCTGAATGGATTCTTTTCAATATATAATTTACTTAGATTATCAAATAAAGAAATATCTTCTGGCTGGCAGAAAATAAGTGATGCGGCAACTTTTTTGATGGAAAGAGTGACTCCAAAAATAAACGCCTTTTACAAAAATACAACCATTCACTTGAAATGAAAAAAATTAGCGACACAATGTACATTTGTGAATACTTGCTTTCAAAGACAAGAAACGCGCACGTGCTGCATTGCCTGTTGAATATTTATTGGTGCGTTAAAAATACACGTGACCGTAGACGTTATTTAAACTTTTACGCAGGCTTAAGAGGGAGCTGGAGCTCCTTATTAAAGCAAATCACGAAAATATTGTAAGAGTCTTCGGATGGTCAGTCTGGACTAATTCAATGGGATTGGTCATCGAGTACATGTCTGGGGGAAACTTGTGGCGTCTGTTGCTTGACGTTGATATTGTCCTCCACATGGATTTAAGGCTTCGGATGTGTTCAGAAATAGCAAACGGAATATCGTTCCTCCATAACTTCAGTGAGAAACACCGTCTAGTTCATGGTGATCTAAAACCAGACAATGTTCTTCTTACGAAGGATTTACAGTGCAAAGTTGCTGACTTTGGTGGAGCAAATATTGTGAAAAACACCATGTCTGTCATGACTAATACAGAGACAACCCAAGGTCAGATGACAAGAGTTTATGCTGCCCCTGAACGACTTTCTACAAGACGAAAGCCCAAGCCGAAGAAAGAACACGACACATACAGCTATGGTATCATTCTGCATGGCATACTCAGTCGCGAGTTGCCAATGGCACAGTTTTCATCTGAAGCTGAGTATGTAGAGGCAGTCAAGGATGGTGAACGCCCCGATACCGAAGCCATTGACACACTTAAAGAAGACCATGCTTCACTGAAAGGCGATCTTGCAATTATTGACTGCTTGGTGTGTGTCATGAAAAGATGTTGGCAGGAAAATCCAGATTCTCGACCCAACATGATTGTCGTCAGAAATGAGCTGTCAGATCTCCTTAACCAACAATCACCGCAAGCAATTCTACGCAGTGTCGCAACAGCTCTCGAAAATATAGAGCTTTTTCTTCCTTCTGAACGCTCCCAGAACACGATGTTACTTCGGCAGTTCAATACGAGCACCGGAATGTTCAATAAAAGTAAGAATGAAAAATTGATAGGCCAAAATATCTGCTACTAGATTGTGCTGTAAAAATTTCTATAAGTATCTCCAAACTAGTAAGATCCAGATCCAGTTTGTTGCATGGTTTATTCAGTGTTCACTGATCAAGTTATTTTCAGAAAAAATGAAGTCACAGTGTTTTTTTAAATAAAACAGCAGTGCTTATTTCAGTGGATTTTAATGTTACGTTTCATGGTACAAATGAGCATTTTAAACTCTCCGCTTTGACATCAAAATTCAATCCTGTCTAAACAACTGGTAAATGCCAATCGAAAGTGAATGAAACAATAGCATATCTTGGTTTAATAGATGATGTTTCGATTTAATTTGATGAACTATTTCACTCATCATTCAACGAAAAAATTTGATTGTTAATTATATAATCGCACAACTTCGTAGAAAAGAAACAAGCTATTTCAAAGATTTTTGTTGAAAAATCTGAATATATTTTTCGCAGTGGATGATGGATCTGTGCAGCTTGAACCACTTGGCGGCGTACCAGCTTTGGTATCGGGTGGTGAACCGAATTCAGTAACAAGTAAGCTTTATGATGATGTTCGAGGCAGAATTGTCACTAGGTCTTAGCGGTTGGGGTGGCCAAGTAAAGAAAGAGGGCCACAAAGCATAAGTTATGACTAAACTGAAAAATCATCATTACCTCAGAATGGGAGGGGATAACCTACAGAAGAACTACCCTATCTGATTTACAGTAACTTTTTTTTGAGATTTTGCAAAGTTGAGTAGGTATAAAATCAAAGGAAAAATATTAAAAACTTGTTTGAAGGTTTAATTGAAAATAAAAGTTGGTTCTTGTCATTCTGCCCAGTGCACCTGTGCATTGTTAAAAAGCAAAGTTGCTGAACAATGGAAAAAACGTCGAAAAGAAAGAACGCTGCTGCTTAAAAGCCATTTACTGAATACAACGTGACGTTTCGAAGAAACTTTATCTTGCCATTTAATGCCTGTTGCAGCATTTATATTAGTAAAATGGTTGTTGCATAATGCAGACGTTCACCGAGGCAAGCTTCAAGCTTGGTAAACGTGCTATTGTGTGATAGGATTGTACTGCACGAAAGTAATCTCTCGGCAGGTAATGATATTACTATTACTTTTTTCGTCATTTTATTTTCAAATGAAGTTGTTGGCAATCTGCACTAAAATGTTCTCAAGAATCCTTCACTGAAGGTATTATCGTACTGCACGGAGCGCTGAAGAGCAGTTGCTCCATAAAAGCATTTGGTAATCTTGGATCGATGGTAAATTTGAGAATGAAGCAAATGTTGCAACGTGAAATGAAACCAGGAAAAATTTCACGAATGATGAATACATCTGAACAAACGGTTCATGGAATTTAGATATGGCATGTGGATGACACTTTGTTTGATTTTTGGTCATCCAAATTTTTACGAAAACAAACCAATATTTTTGTGTAAGTTTGTGAAATTTCGGGAATGTTGCAAGCCCTGATGCAACATAAGTTGGATTTGAAGTAATTTGTTGGTTTCGGAGTAAAAACGTAGCGTTGGGCAAAACTATGTTTTATGGCAATAATTTCATTACGGGTTTTATGATGAAATTTTTGCGCCAGCTTCAATTTCCAGGTTCGTTGTAGGTATGACTGAAACATACGTACCCATATTGGTTCTCATTTTATAAACAAACATTTGCACTGATTTGGTGTGAACGTGATTTTATTTTTTCAAACCAACCAGTCGCACCAAAAGTGATGAATCTTCCATGTAATCGTCAGGGCAAGTTTAATGTGACTCGTATCAGCATAAATCCGAATATTATTCTGATTTTCTGCAAATATCTTTATAAGAATAAAGTGAAAAGCCAAAAAGTGGTCAATGCTATTTTTTTAAACGAAAGCTCAAATTTTCAAGGCTCATCTCCACCATTCCTACTGGGAACCTTCATGTTTTTTTATTTGCAGTTAATCGTGTTTTCCGCAGAAATAAATGGTATAGTCGGACACCAATGTACCACCAAAAAGCAATACTTTCCCGGCCATAGAGGGAAGTATTGTTATTTTTTTCATGACCCAGGGCAAGAGTCGATGTTTTGAACAATACGTTCTGTGATTTTTTGTGATGGAAAAACTGGTATGACCCATGCCATTACCACCAATATTACATCCGACAGGGACAGTGAAATTAGTAAAGAGGTTAATCAGAAACTGCTTTCACTGCAATTTACTCGACAATTTTATCTGTGAGGATGCTTTGACAAGATTCAACCAGTTAATACTGTACGTTTTGCCAGACTTCATTCTTTCCTTAATAAAAACATTAGCAAATTTAACATGTCGCTTACGTCAGATTTCGCATTTCAAGAAACCAACAATGTCTATTAACGAATTAATGAGTTCCAATTTGTGAAACCGCTGACAACTCTTCAACCTTTCCACATTTTTGTTGGCCTTCGAAATAGTCAAATTAACCTTTGTGGAACCACGCTCAAGTAAAAAACTACCGCATAGGGCCTACTATTGTCAATTTGCTTATTTATATTATTTTCATAGATCAGCGCCCCAGCGTGCTTAACAACCAGTCTATTTCTGGAAGCTTCATGCCAGCAACTATCGTGAGTACAACGGTGACCAGTGCAAAAGGTAGGTGTGCTTCTGTGCATGCTACAAAAAAAGAAGCAATCAGTTTCTGGCTTTCATTTGAAGGCCTTTTTCAATTATTTTTATTGTAAGTAAAAGTTAAAGTAAGCAAACTCTTATTAAACAGCGTTGGTTCGCCAAATTAACTTAGATTCTGCCAAAAATTAACTTTGAAACCTACCAAAATTTTGTACAAAATCTTGATGATGTAAACACACTGCAAAGCAGTAAAACAACGAAAGTCCTAAAGAAATCTCTTTCTGATATCACTGAAGTCGTTTCCTGAAAAATATCCACATTCTCGAATTGTGCTGCTGGTGAAACGTAGGGGAAGAACGTCGGATTAATCGAAACTCTTAACCGTTACAAAGTTTCAAGTTTCTCGTTTGAAGTAAAGTACGTTTTGTAAATGACATAAACAAGCCTTTGCTTCACTTTTGATTTCATTGATACATCCCATTTTTAAGCTGAGGCAGGTCCGCATTGAGGGGGAATATTGTTTTCTTGTTTTATCAAGTACGCCTTTTTTTTATCAAAGACATGTTTCTACTACAGGTGAAGTGGCATTTTTGTATTGCTGATCGATGCAAGACATCTTGCATCACATTTTTTACAGCTAAGTTTAGCCTCCTGTCAACCTAAATGATCGTTGTGCCTTTTAAAAGGTGTGCTTACTGCCAATCTTCAGTGAGCGATGCAAATCCACCTTAAAGATTTCAAGATTCAACCAATGCGCACAAGCTTCAAAAGTTTTTTTTGAAAAAAAACATCTTTCTAAGCATTATTGTTTATCACAAGGTTGTATTGTAAAGATACACACATATCATCTTTCAAGTTGCAAATATCTGCTCTGCCTTCAGTAAAGTAGTAAAATTTCAAAAATAAATTTTGCAGAACTTGGTTTTGCAGATGAAGGAAACAAGGTTGTTCAAGACAATTCTGCTTCTCAATTGACCTCGCAAATACCGCTAGCAACTGTCATGGGCACAGTTGACACAGGTGATGTTCAAGGTGGTTTTTGATAATACTTTTTAATTTTTTGAAAAATTAAACCAAGTTCATTAATGATTTTAGAAGTATACTTGGTTTTGCAGATCATGGACATGATGTGGTGCAAAACGATTCTGCTTCTCAAATGAGCTCGCAAACGCCGCTAGCTACTGTCATGAGCACAGTTGACACCGGTGAGGTTAAAAGTTTATGTTTCGATAACATCTTTTTATTTTTGA
>JGI24021J15306_10011172_pt1 | contig 11159 bp, 7 predicted proteins | sample Ectturendosymbi1_FD_15306 | JGI IMG/M metagenome (IMG submission 15306)
CCCCCCCCCTTCCGATGCCCATGATCCAAACATGTGCAGAACGCTAACGTTCTCGCACAAATATACGTCAAGCATTCATTGCGCTGTTTGCGGAAGCAGAGATCTGATCTCAATAGTGGATGTTGAACTGTTTCAGACTTTATTTCAGCATGCGCTGCTGCTCATTCCACCTAACCACAGGAAAAGCGTTCAGCAAAGAACGACGCCAACCAACTCACCTCGCAGACGCTTCATCTCTCTGCTTTTAGTTAAGCTCATTCGTATCCTCTGCAGGCACTCCTGCTGAAACTGAAAAGTTGCGGCCTGCTCCTTGTGCTTCCTCTCCCATTCCTTGAAACGCCCGATCGCCTGAGAACAAGAGACCGTCACGTCACTCGGGCGTTGCACGCACAAAAACAAGCGTCGTTCCCCCCCCAGAACCTTTCCCCGAACTGCTGCCGGGACAACGACGCTGTTCAAGCGTTCGATTCTTGTGAAAAACAAAACGACAGTTAGGAGCTGGCGTCATCGATCGTTCTTGACGCCCTGATGTCGAATTCAGCCACGTCACTGATGATTGAGGTTTGATAGACAGAAAAGACTGGTAAAATATCAGCAGACTGTTGCCAGATGTTTGCGGCACTAATATAAAAAACTAATATAAAAAACAACATTTAGTCTGGCGGGAAACAACTAAAAGTAGCGAAGAAGCAGGGTTGAATAGACTCGAGAACTTCGGGAGATTGCCGATAAACGCTTGTTTTCTGTTCAAGATAACAGCCGGGTGAGAAGGGCTGTTGGTTCTAAAGTGGTAAAAAGTCAACGGCAAACAAGAACAACGCAAACCGTGCAGTTAATCTCTCAGCGCGAGAGCTCGTGCAAGAACGCCCAAGTGTCTGCACGCTTACCTGATTCGTCGTCAGTTCGCCCGTTTTCACTCTCTGCTGCAAGATGACCAGTTCCTGCTGGGCCGGGCTGATGCTCGAAACCATCCTGGGCATTTTCACTGCCAACGCACAAAAACCAAGCGCTGTCACGAGAGGGCGAAAGAGCTCAGAGGCCGTGACGCAGATTACGTCGAAGCTATATTTGCTCTGAGTAAAAACTGATGTTCTGACACCGACACGTACTGCGATCTCGCTTCGGCTCGCTTAGGTGCTTTCCAAAACTCCGTCACAACAAACACGCTGCCGAGCAGCAACAATCCGACACCTGCTGCGTGCACAGCGTGCAGGCGAGGCTTCGCAACAAACTCACATGACTCGTACGACTTTACTTCTGCGCCAGGGACTCTTCCGGCAGATTTCGACACAGGGTCGGCTGAATATGCGTTGCCGCCGCCCCTCTCCTCCATCATCAGTCTCATGCTATCTGCGCTTGATACGGGGTCGTCTCGAGGAGGGACCGGAGGAATGTGGAGCAGATCTGTGCAGTATCGACAGATTGATGAACAAAGGATAAGGAACGATTTGATAAAAGAATTAGGAAGAATGTGCATCTGCTTGTCACGCAGGGTTACAGAACAGGCCTAGATCACTCCGTTCAGGCAAGTTGTTACTTTGCCAGCGTTCCTGATTCAGACAACGAATAGCACTAACGGGACACTTGGGAGTTCAGGCGAAACAATAGTGACCGGGGCAAGTGCGGAAAACAAAGGTTTGACCAAGTCGGTGAGCGGCAAGCTGTTCACTTGTTTCAATGCAAAGCTACTTTACTGGAAAAGCGATGGTCCAAACAGGAAGCGGGACTTGGCGCAGGTCGCACCTTGATTCAAACTGTGCGACGAAAAAAATGCCTGAGCTCCACTTAATGTGAACAGGCAAGTCCACATCGCCACACCGACTCCGAACTTAAAAGAAGCGGGAGAAGCTGTATGAAAAAAACGCTAAAATCTGCAGCGCCGGCGAGACGCCTTTCAGTTCTTTCGGAGCTACGCGTATGGTGCGATACACAAACATGTAAACAAATTTTTTTCTAAAAACGGCCAAAACCTGTACCAGGTAATCATTTGATGTACCTCGTCAGCTCTAAAAATACGCGCAGAAAACAGTAACTTGGAGTCGGGCCAAAGTCTTGCTTGTTGCATGGCATAGCGCAACATTTCCGTCGCCGTTTGAAACAAATGTCAGCAAGCTATTATTACAACGCGTCGATCAAACTGACCGCATTCTTTGTTGGCTTCTTTAATCTGACCAATCGTTCCCAGACTCGCGTAGGTTTCATCGTCAGCTGTACACACCAAAAAAAAACCAAACACATTTAGTTGACACTTAACGCAGTGAAAAAAACAGCCATTCTCGCTAGCATATGGTTAATTATTACCGACTCCTGCCATTATTATGCGTTACAAACTTACAAATATACGCGCGTCAGCGGTGAACAGCAGCGCCGATTAGGCGAGTTGGACAAATAACATATTCATCGCACGAAATGAGAAGTATCGTGTAAACACTGACAGTTGTTCGAGCTAAAAAAGAACGCGGCCTCGCGACTTAATACATGAAAAACCACGAAAAAAAACGAACCACCACACAACGGCATTTCGCCAGAGAGCAAACAACCTAAGGCCTAATATCGATCGCACAGCGAGGACGCTCGTGCTTGAGGCATCAGATTCAAAACACACGTGATGTGTAGTCACGCAGTGACTTCGTTCGAAAATTTAACCCTGCGACTCCAAGTGGTAGGTGGATATGACGTTCGGCGACGCCTGCAACGACCACTGCTTCTTGATGCATTTCACCAACTCAGCCATCCGACACAGACACACGGGGCTCTCTATCTTTTGCTAGGCTGTGCGCAGTTCAGCGCGGTTTGCTGTGAGACGTCACAAAAGAAAAAACAAGGCGAAACAATGCAGGCTTGGACAACAACTCGAGTTCACGTATTGCTCGGGTGTGAGCAACCACCTTGCTTGCTGCGGCACTCACCGCCAAGCACCTGGTTTAACATCGACTCGTACGAGTCCTGCACCAACGGGATGGGGACAATGAAAGGCGCATCGTAGCTGGACGGCTCCGAGTGAGTTGGACGCAGCGGCTTCATACGAAGGTAGCCGGGAGGGGGTTCGTTCGATGTCGACGCGATTGATTCGTAGCACCTGATCGACATAAGATATTGTGAAGAAAGTCGAGAGATGTAGGAATTTTGGACCACGCGAGCGAGCCTTTCACTTCGACACACCGGCAATGCAGACACCCGGCTGACTCAAAGCTCTTGTCAAAACGTCGAGGCACGAAACAAAAGAAAGTCGCTATAATCCCTCCGAAGACGTAAAATGCATCATCGCGATTTCAAATTTTCTGAAATGCATCTGGCTTCGATCTGAAAAACGCCAAACGTGCCAACGAAGTCTTACGATTCGGCGTCATATTCGGATAACGAGAGGTAGTTGCCAGTGACCATCCGGGACATCACGTGCGAAGTCTGCTGAGAGTCCCCGAGCTCGTAGTCCAAGATTGCCGATACTTCCTGAAACCGAAAATCTCGATCGAGTCACGAGAACCTCCGCCAGCATGCAGATTCAAATCAGGGCGCGGCACACTTCTGTCGTCGAACCGCAACGCACGATACCTAACGCTGTCGCTGTCACACATGGGTTCACCGGGAAAAGCACCTGAGATCGCCAACCCTGCGTTGCCATGCAGCGAGGTGCGGCGGTCGGAAAAACACCCACACAGATGGTGGCACCAGCCGCGTTCAGTTTTGTCTGAGCTTGCGACCACACGGAAGTCTTTTGTGTATTTATGGAAACTACGACAGCGCATGGGCTGCCGGATCGTAAGTTGCTGGCGTCCCGGGCGCTTTTGGAGGCTGCAGTCAGGATGACAAGTGGTTTCCTGCGCCAATGCAGCAAAGCACTGTGGGTAAAATGCGCGGTTCGACGAAACAAGGAAGAAGCAGCTGTCGCGCTTTGGCTGATCGCGTCTGCTATAGCGGATTTAGCCTCAGTGTTTGTACCGGTTACGTTTTGCCTGTGAAAGCATCAAGGCTTTTCATCGCAAGCTATCTTTCTACCACGCACACCACAGGGCGCTTTTTCCGATCGGTGATTCGCGAAGTTTTCGAGAAATGAAAAATAGTCGTTTAAAGCCAGTTGTGTTTCGACATGGTTGCCGTGGCTGTTCGTGCTGGTCTCACTTTGCTTTTACGCTATAACTTCATATTTGTCTACATGCGCGCAACACCAAAAGTGGACGGGCGTCGAAATTTATAAAAAAAAAAAGTTGGGAGCCACAGCCACAGGAAATTAAAATTTTCATCTTGATAAAACAAAATCCAAGAGTTCTACATTTGCTATTAAGCTATGGAAGGGCTAGGATCAGTTAAAGTACATGACATCTAAGACGTCTGCTGTCTCTGGTCTCCTGTTCGGCCAAAATCACGGATTTACGAAACCCCGCACAAGTGATCAAAGGTTGAACGCTTCTCGATGGAAAAACAAACAAGAAAAAAGCCTGGGCTCCACCACTTGGCTGGACGCGCATCTAGATTGCCCGACAGCTGTAAAATTATCAGTGTGCAGTTGAAGAAACCGTCCACGCGTGTCGTACTATCATGTGCGATGCCTTGAAGAAGATCGGGCATGGCGCATGATGGTACTCACGCACGTCGGCACAGCACAGCGAGGTCGACCGCTGGCTCTTTGCTCCCTAACCAACAACGTAAAATTATATCTACTCGCATCGAGTCTCTTATGACACGATTGCTGATCGCCAGCCGTGTGCGGGTGCATGGAACACTTATGCAGCCAAAGTGGATAACGTGCGCGTGCAAAGAAAGCGTCTGATACAAGGCCGCCAGTGCGTTAACTTGAAGACGCGGATCGATCTAACAAATTACTCGTTCGTCGCGTACTCGATTATGAGCAGCTTGAGTTGCTCTTTTTTAAACGTGTCTAGCGCACAACGCTAGGAATCGAAAACGAACAAGGTTTCGAGGATGCCGCCTGGATGCGAAACGGCTCAGCTTTTTTCAAATCGACAAAACCCGTCTTTTAACTTCGCCAGCGATTTGAAGATTCTCTGAGTGACAAATAATGAGCAACGAAGAGACAGCGCAGCCCTTCATTTCCTTGACTCCACAACAGCAACGTACGTCTACACGGCGCAAGTAACGAGGAAGACAGCGCTGACCGAAGTATGCACTATTTCCTACGCGGCACTCTTCCAGACGAGCGTACCACGGAGTGAAATAGTACTGGCCTCAATCAGCATGGATTCGCCTTGAACGAAAAAGGCAACGCGAACTCGAAAAGATTTATCGGGAGAGCTTTGAAGGTATTTTCGCAGCGGGTTGGGTTCAAGCCGGCGGTTCCACATTTGCACGAGACGCCCCCAACATCCGCGATCCCGGTCCGCTTCGAGATTTTGCCAAAACGCGCAGATTTTTTTTGTGCCGCAGCACAAGAAAATAGATCAAAGACACACTGCAAGCGCATTTGGGAAGAAGCTCCCGTTTATGATTAATTAAATGCTTCCGCTTCCCTGGTGAACCAACCCCGGTCTTCAGGACTCAGAATCAGTGAATGTTGGCCCGAGTGACAGAAGAGTATTTCCCTCAACTATTTCTACAATTTTCAGGTCGCTGAAATAAAGCAGTCGCGCAAGCAACGAGGACATCGTAAGGAACCTGCTGCAACACACGCCACCACACCCAGTCCGAGCAACATGCACCTCCGCAAGCTACGACAAACGTCAACGGTCAAAGCAAGAAGTTCATTACACAGCGTACTCACCATGTACGACTTCATGTAATCTTTCAAATCCCAGTGTCCCGCTTTCTCGGCCAAGTTTGTTGGGTAGTCTCCGTCGCAGTTTGCCGTTCCATAGGCCCGAACCGAACCAGGGCAACGCAGCAGAAGGGCTGTGAGGTTGCGCAGGCCGTACATGGCCGCAAAGTGAAGCAGAGTCGGTGCGTACTCTTTCCTGTAACCTGTGCATGCAGCAGCCTTTATCAGCCATGGAATTTGTCGCAATCATGTTAGCCGGAGCTTTCAAGCTTTAACATACATAGGTTCATTCCGTTTCTTACCAACAAATAGAGCCCCTTTCACAGTTTCGCCATTTGCGACCAACACAGCTATACATTTAACGAAAAAACTACTTGATCCATACATGCAAGTATGCTAATAAATCAAAAATAAACTCCAAGTGTGTAAATACAGACTAGAGGGGAATTCTTTCAACATGTGCTGCACTGGTTAAGCTAATTAGGCTCGTCAGTGCCCACCAGCCTCAAAGCAAAATCCTCGCAAAGAAGTTTGACCTTCATTGCAAAAGAAAAGTGGAGCGAAACGCTTCTATTCGAAAGTAATAATCATGGCAAAGCGGAAAAGTTTCGCCTTGCAACTGCCGTCAGACGATCGCCGTTCGCATGGTGCAAATCAACTTCAGGTTACAAGAACGCCTTGTACATGACTTACAAACGTTTTAAACGATTGAGGTGAACGACACGGCAATGGACTCTTACCTTCATCATGATCCGCGTCAACGCTCTGGTCGTTGCCAAATACTCTCACGAGCTGATCATCGGGAATATGCTGTTCGAACGATTTAGTCAACGCTCTGCAAACAAAAACGCAGACTTTTTCACGTCCTGCAAATTACGCAACCCAAAATGTACGTAGCGTGTTGGCGAAGTCATCACGTTAAACCGGGGCTGACTTTCGCCGACGCCAATCCACTAACTGGCTCAACTACCCTCAATTAAGGTTTCATGCGACTGTTTGCATCGGCCTGTCTGCACAGAAGAGACAGAACAGGAACGTCGGTTAACTACCCGCTAAGCCGACGGAAGGCCTTATCTGTTTACTCACACCCATATCAGAGGACTAAGAAAAGATCTTAGTTGTCCCAAATAATCGCACAAAAAGAGCAGCACAGCAATGCATAAGTTTTCACCAAGTAGTAGACTTCAAGCAACGCGTCGCGAACTCAAGCCAGACAACCACGCATTTGTCTGATGATCTCGAGGGTCTTCCTTCCAGATAAGTAGCCCGCGAAATGACGATTAGTTAATGTGCAGTATCAGTTTTTATTGCGGGCAGCAAGGCGCAAGACAAAAGCTGGGAATTCCCACCGCTTCCTTCCTTGTGTCTACCGCCTACCTCACCTGGCACTAGCTGCAGTGCCTGCCGCACTAGCAGCGGTGAGCCAATCAAAGCCGCTCCCACCGATACCTGAGTGGACGACCATTGCAAACTGCTCCTTCCATGACCCAGGGTGGCTCGCGCGCTGAACCGACACTTTTACCAGGTGGAAGTGGAGCATGTAGAGCGTGCAAATGAAACAATCACGCTACAGCACTTAATTCTTTCTCCGGTGACAGTTGTTTGACCACGATATAACTTTGCTAATGCTATAGTTTCGTGAATATCCAGAACTAGACCACATGGCGGCGAGGTACGAAAGGTAAGTTCTTGCCACAAGAAACTTGGCGGAACAACGCCGCCAACAGATCCATCATACAAGATTTTTAATTGCGCGGCGCGGCCGGCGTGCTGCTAAGTTTGTTTTGGTTACAAACATTTCATGAATTGAACCTGAAAGCAAACAGGAATGGCGCATCGCCGTTAAGCCTGCACTTAACAGTTCACTAAATAATCTCGATCTATCCAGCACAGGGGTGGGCAAATAGCGGCCCCCTGTCAAATGTGGCCCGCCATAGCGTTTTCAGTGGCCCGCAGAAGCGTTCAGGAAAATCTTCAAATCTGAAAGTTCCTCCAACTTCTCGCAGTAATTATTAGTGTTGGGACTATAAACCAAGACTAGCTTCTACTCTCATAAGAAGGTACGGCCCTCCGCTAAATGCAGCCTTCTCAAAGTGGCCCCTGAACAAAAATAATTGCTCACCCCTGATCTAGCACATGCACAGTCACCAATTTCCAACTCGCACGCAAAACCAGGTGACAAGGACGGAGAAATGCAAGCACCATGCATGTTCTGAATGGAACGATGAATGGAGTAAGAAACAGTCCTTTGTCAAAGAACAGGATGCGACTTTCAAACTACTGTGACGCAGTTTGCGGAAAAGCAAAGTCGGCGATAAGAAGAGTATCCTTGAGCCAAAAATGAACCTGAACTCATTACGTATCAGACAACACGCTCCACCGGGAAGTAAGGCTGACCCAACGATCATTCTGTTGTACAAGGCTTAAAATCGATTACTTCTGGAACTCGTTGCAATTTTTTAAGTTTCGGAATCATTTACCGGTTAGTAGCGACGTTCATTTTGTTTTTCTTAACCCATATTTTTGTTTTCCCTGACCATTTTGTAACGCCTGATCTCTGTTGCCGGCACTCGTTCATTAACTCGACCGCTCTAGCGCAGGTGGAGGTGGAAACACTTATTGTCAGCATCTATACAGTGCGCCGTGCAGGAGCCACCAACCGGACTGCGGGCAGCTTTGAATGACGCTCACGCACTGCCTTCCGTTGCAGGCATAAGAGCACCTGCACCGAACAAAGAGGACCAAAGCAGAAACAACAAACTACACCAGCAAGAATATCTCACGCAAGGAACTGTGTTCGCACTGAGGGCATATCGTCAATTCCTGACCTCAGTTTTTACTTTGGTAATGTGTGAACGTCAGGCGGCCTTTCGTCACGCACAAGGGTTCAGTTTCAGCGCAGTGGGTTAACTTTAGGTCTCAGGTACATAAAACCGAACTGAAATTGCAAGGAAGGTGTACTTGTTCAAAGAAGAGAAGATGCGCGAGTATTATCAACCCTTCGCGTTACGTGTACGCCTGGCGTCACGCGAGCATCACACTTGTGTGATTACGTCAATCAGTTGCACCGATCTTGTTCTGCACAAATCTGAACTTGTGACAAACTTACGCCTGAATATAACAAGCAGTTATGTGCGTTATTTCCGAGTATGCGCGTTTAACAAAACACTTTATTGATTTCCTCATCCCCAGTAAGATGTGCAATGCATTGAAATCCAGAGGCTGAAAGCAGACGTTTCATACCGCATCCGTGCATATGAGCAGAAGGGCCCATGTGCGATACGAACGTCCTTTCTTCAGACATACAGCAAGGTTTTTGCATGTATGGCAACAGCTGATTTTATTCTTGTTTGTTGCTAATCCTTCACGCGTTACTTTCAAGGTAAGTTACACAAAACTTAGGAACAAACGTTCATACAAGTCATCTGACCACTATACTTGATCTTTTTATGTGAATGTATGATGTCGTTTTTGCGCGCCTCACAAAGCGCACACAAAAATGCGATCATGTCTTTGGTGACATGTGGATGCAAGCATTTTGTGTCACGAATAGTTCATCAATGCACCGGTACATAATTAAATGCAAGCCCGAGAACAATGGTTTCTTACTTAAAATTTGGTCATGAATAACAGTGCCGTTCCCTACAAACCAAGCGCGCGATATTGCGCTCAGAAAAACAGAAAAACCCCACATCAGCAGTAGTGGTGGCATACAGTAGATACATGTGGAAAACGGGCAAGTCGCTGCGAATACATACGTTGCACAAGATTACTATTAAGCCTACGTCAAATGCCAACAATTAGTGACGAACTCTGATAATGACGACATGGCCCAAGACATCTATCTCCAAAGTGAGTTATTAAAAGCATTTGCAATTCAAGCCAGACGTGGTGGATGAATGAACCCTGAATAGGTTTGTGGCGTCACAATATCTTTTACTTACACTCGGTGGCGCTTGTCACAAAACATCACCAGAATCGAAATCCCCCTCCCCTTAAAAATGTGACGTCGTCTATGGACAGACAGAAAGACTTTCTCGCAAGAAACAGGGTGACAGGTTTTTTAATCTTGCAAGAGTTTCCAATCACGAATCTGAATGGTGTGGTAAAAAATTTGGCATGTCGCTGTGGGTGGCTGACTCCTTCCAGTAGCTAACTTACGAAGATTCACGAAAAACCAGTCAGCTTCCTGAAAAACCACGTTCCACAACAAACGCAAGCCATCAGCACTCCATATGTCCTGCAGGCTAAAAAATGTCTTGTTTGCCTATGCAAAAAACATATTCAACAGCAAACATGACAAAAACATACTTGTCAACAGCATCACAGGCATCACCGTCTTTTGCTTTCAGGTTGAGAGCTTGGCATAGGAAATCGAACGGGTTAGATGACTTTTCTAGGGTGGAGTGCACCTTGTCAAGCGCTGACTGATACCAGACTTTAATCGGCTCGCCGATCTGAAAAATACACCAACATCATCGCCACATGCAAAGCACCTACGCAGATAAAAAACGAGGTTCAGGGGCGTTACCTTGACACGATCGTCTTCGTGGTATTCTCCGTCGTGGCCCTTCGGGCAGTAATAAACACTGACTTCCACCATGCCAGGCGAGTGCCCTGCACACATACAAATACTGAAAAGCACGATCATGGCGTTTTCACTAAAACTATACATGTTTCACTTTTTCAATTGTTCGCTGCTTGCGCATGCTCCGGGAGTTCATGTAAGCTTCCAGTTTCAAAAATAGAAGGTTCTACAAAGAACGGTAGACCAGCTTAAACCATTCGCTTTGGACGGCGATAAGTTGCTTGCAATGACTCGAAGCGTACGTAACTCGACTAGCTATTCAATTTATGACAGGTAAGAACAAGCAACCGTGTTTTTATAGCAACCAGTAGCAAGGGCTTTCACTAAAAATCTTTGTTTGTGGTTTCAGCAGTTGGAAACCTTCTTTCACTATTAAACTTAGCCTCAGTAGAAGTCTCGCTGCTGTTTAAAGCAGCTTGGAGTTTTACGGAAGTGATTTGCGTAAAAACGTATCCGCACTGTTCAAAGAGATAAGGTGGAAATGGTGATCACAATTATTGACGTTCGTAGCTTACATAGTGAATACTGTATAAGCCTCTCTCCAATAAACGGCTGCTGGCTGGCCATTCCACCATCTGGCTCAGCACACTGTCGTTGTGTGGAGGCATCGTGCATAAAGGACTTATCAGCAATCTTGCCCATGCGACCATAGGCGTAGCCAGGGGTGCACCCCCAAATTTTTAGTATGTATAGTCATTTTATGCTTTGACAGGCGGTATCCCAAACAAAATGGTGTTATTCGTCTAAAATCAAACAATTTGGCCCAAAGTTTTGGGCTGGCTCCGCTTCTGCATGCGACACCTTTTTTGTTCCATACCAGGGGTGGGCAACTAGCGGCCCGTGGGCCACATGTGGCCCGCC
>JGI24021J15306_10011173_pt1 | contig 11159 bp, 6 predicted proteins | sample Ectturendosymbi1_FD_15306 | JGI IMG/M metagenome (IMG submission 15306)
AAGGGGATGTTCAGGCCGCAAGCACCGTTTTTCAAGTCTCCGGCGTGGCCGGACCGGGATTCGAAGTTCGAACCTCTCCTACTTGCTGCATCCAGTGGCGCGGATTTTCAGGCAGCAGCAACAGAGGTCCTACCCATATTACTCATAACATGTGAAACATAACCTGAACGTCGTTAAAATTTGCTTCATTGTTTGATGGTTACCAGAAGTCGATCATGTTATGATCGTGGTTATGATTACGTTGTTTACTAAATGCAATGAGACGCGAAAGAAAAACTTTTGTCTCATTTTAATGATGACAGGTTTCAAATTAGCAATTTCTTTGAACTGTGAAGTACAAACAGAATAGACTTTACTTGTGTCCTGGTATAAAAAGTCACAGCCAATACAAAGAATCTAGCTTTTCAGCTTTACTGCACAGAATCATCCCCGACGACAACAAGGTCATATCTGTCTACGCGCATAAGCGCACAAGGCTTTTTTTCAGGATGAGGATCGCCGTTTTGCCCTGAAAATTTGGAACTGCCCTGATTTCTGATGCCAGTTGTGAGCAAGGATTTTTGTTCGGAGTGCCTGTTAATTGTACAAAAACTAACGGATTTTCTGTAGTTTTTCTAAAAACAAAGCAAAAAATATGAGAGAAACGTCATCAACTTCATAGAGACCACCAATATAAAACGTTTCACAAACCATCTGTTTATGCAAAAATTCCGCTTATAATCGTTCAATTTCATGACTATCGCAACCCTCTCTTCCAATGTTTTCTATTTTTCCTAATAAAATTTTTTTGCCTTTCGTCTGATTTTTATATATTTTTCAGTAATATGAGGGCTGCTGCTCTCGAGATTCCGTCTCGTGCGTCTATACTTCTCTGTGTTTTTGCAAGATTGGCAAAGTGTAGCTGGTGCCATGACGGTATAGAGTTTAAGGATGCGCAAGAAGCTGTGAAAAAGCGAAAACCTGGAGAAGCATTCAGCATCACTTTTAGAAATGTTCAACCGTGTGACGAAAAACGTGATTATGCCAACTTTGCGTGATCTGAACGCGTACCTTTCTATTTTTATCGGAAGATTCTTTTATTTGAAACAACGTGGTCAATCAACAATATTTTCAACAGGGTACTATACAGTATAAAACACGCATGCTGCTGCGACTACTGCATGGTGAAAGCAAGTTCCCTACAAGAGACAGATAAACTCATTTAGCTGAAAAGTTTTTCAGGCCACGAAATATATCTTTGCCTTTCAGTTGCTCTCAAAACTGTTACGCTGTGTTTGCAGAACCGCATATTTGCGGTATGTTTCGCAAAAAGCGTGCGAGCCTTTGCCAAGTACTCCGCTGAACGCAACTTCCTTCATCAATTTGGTGGACTAGACTTCGCACAAAGTATTTTTACATGAAAAAGATAATCGCAAAGCGCAAGTACTTAAGGAAGCGAATTTCATAAGGCCACTCGGTTCTTCTAATTCCCGCTAATGATGACTGAGTGAAAAGCACGAAGCCTTGAATTAGTTCAGGCAAATAGTTTGCTTTTCCTATCACGAATGAGCTAATATTCTATATTGCCTCGGACGCTTATACAGTGAAATAAAACTTTTTTTCAAAAATTGACGGTTAAATGAAAATCGAAAAAAACCTCAACTTTCAGCATCATGGCCACGATAGAGTCACAATCGTAAAATCTTGTAACAATTAAATTTTTCAACTGTTGCTTGTGCTCACCCATATAGGCGAAATTAGGTACTGTAGCTATAAACTGCTGGAGATTTTCGAAACTCCAAACCAGTTTCTCACGAAAATGCTTGGGTATTCGGAAAACGGGTCCCGCCAGGTTAACACTTTTGCTGATCACTTGCCTAGTTTTGTAAAGTTTCTTGTTCCAAAAAACGTGTGTTATATTGCCATCACTTCATGATGGAATATCGTCTTAAACAAAACAGGCTATACGGAAAATGCAGGACCTATAGTCAACTATGAAAAGGATTTTTTAAACTACTTTGTTTTTCTCACTTTAAACAAAAAAGTTCCTCTGCTGCACGACTTTAAACGGGGCTGACATAAGCTTTTTTTTCGTTTGTTCATGTACCATACCAATTTGTTTTACACGATTTATGGCAGTAGAATCTGTGTTTATTGCTGGATGGATTTGTACATGTGAAAACAATCTAACACTTTATTTGGACCACTGGAATAGCAAGGAGTTCTGTTCGAGAGCGTAGCTACTGCTTACACACAGCCTGATGAATTGTGTTATGACATGAGAATGCTGACAAAAGAAACATTTTATTAGCAGTATTTTCACTGGAGCTTGGTTATAAGGATGCCAAGGCTGTCAACGACAGATTATAAAGTATGCAGGAGTTTATTTCATCGCATTTTCTTGAACCCTGAAAATCACGAAGTAGATGTTGATAATTTCTTAAACAAACCTGTCTTTAACTTTTGCTGTTTAGAAGCGGTCATTTTCTATGCTCAAATACAATAATAAACGTAGATAAGGAACCAACAGAATCGTTATGTCCCATGGGTTTCAAAGCAAACGCTTTTACAAAGAACTCAAATGTATAACTTTATGTGCAACCAGCACACTAAATCCTCTTAAGAAATGGCTCCCACACATGCCGTTTGGTATGGAACATTTCCGAAGACTTTTTTCTAGAATTGAGATCACCACATGTAATTTAACGCGGCATATAGAAATTCTCTCTCTAAAAGTCTAAAACAATGAAATCAACTTGAATTTCGAGCATGAAAAGAGCTCCTTTTGCTCTTCAGACAATGAAAAACTCATATACTGTAACTGTACACAAGTGATCTTGCAAATGTATGTCCACAAGCGATAAATCACACATGCATTCGCTCTTTTGTTCTCTATTTTCCAAAGGACTCCCAGTGCCTTTACTTATAAAAGCACCACGGATGCATAACTTGGCTTCCGTTTGAAAAAAATGGTTTTTGGATCACAAGCACTTGAGTTCCTCCCAGCGCCAAACTGTGATTGATATTTTGCCAAAATCTCCAGAAATTCTATTGCGTTTGAAAATGAAAGCATTTTTAACTAGTCTGAGAAGGATCTTTTCGTACGCTAGTGCTAATAAGATGAAGCTTCTCAGAAGATATTCGAAATGAGCATCTTTATTTGATATGGAAGTGCGAGCGCAAGGTTCGGATCGATACAGCGCAAGCAATGGACAAAGTGATGTTCCAAACGTTTGCGGCTACATGAGAAGTTAAAAAGTTTGATCTTAATCGGAATCATATAAACAGAAAAAGGGGCAAGATTCGGTGTCAGTGTAATTGCTCACCCTTTGCTCCATCTCTAATCACAGGCGCTACTTTCCTGTAAACGTTTTGCCACTCAAGCCACATTTGAAGATTGTCTAATACAGACACCTTGGATCAAGCAAACTTATTTTTTATTTTCAATCATTATTAATTTTCAATCTTTACACGGTAATTTTAAAACCTCAGTGACCTTATATTGCAAACAATATCTCAAACGAGGACAGAGAAACGGCTTAGTCGATTAAAAAACAGAATAAAATTGGAGGAATAGTGACATTTCAGTTATCCTGTAGATTTGCCACAAACTCGGACGTTTTTCTCTGCTGACACATGTTTCATTCTCAAAAAAAACTTAAAGAGCTATTGTTTAGAAATAAAGTGTTTTTCGCTTAACATCAGCAAACGTTGATAGCCTTGAACTGCTTATTGCTCGCATACCACCGCACTTTGCTTTCTTCGTTTTTGCTTAAATTGCGCAGTGCCATTAGCAGCAAATCGTCTTTGTCGTTCCACATCAAACAAAAACAAAACTCACCGTTGTCAGTCCAATAACCTAGATAGTTAATGGTGAAGTCGCTCTCCATATAAGATCTTCGCTTGTGATAGCGCGTTGTAAGAATCCTGCCCCAGTTTTCAACAGCTTTGTTGATGCCGCCGTCGCTATAGTAAAGAATTGTGTCGATCTGAAATGTAGCTGTATGTAAAGACAAATTGCTGGAGCAGCTATTTTTATTCATCTGAAAGTACCTGATAATGAGATGGAACTTCGGTGACTCCACCCATAATGCCGTAACTCGCTACTCCTGAACCCGTGTTGTAATCCATGAAATGAGCCATGAAATTGCTGTACGACGACAAAATCATTACGTTTCCACTCTTATCGAAAAGCAGTAGAGGTCCAGACTGTGCTCCGCCTTCCAACAAAGCTGCATGGTTGGCGATGCTGAGCGAAGAAAGAAAGAGTTTAATTCATATATGTGCGCTTCACATGCAACTAACATTTTTCTAATCCTTGTTCACAGATTTGTATGGACTTATACCGAAAGGAAATAGCGCTAAAAATTTTAGTCTTAAAAGATGATATAAAGTGCATAGGCGTTTCTAAGACCTGTAAGACCGTCCAAATGATGAAAATATGATTGGCTGCATTAATGCACCTTTTCTCGGCTTGATGTGGAATACAACCGTCTAGCTCACTTGAACCAGGTATAAGCATTTGCTTTTTGTCATCAAGGCGAGCCCAAAACTTTAGTGGAAGTGTATTCTACATACTAGGATTTTCTAAAATTGATTGATATGCTTAGCAGCAGCATGTGTTCTGTTGCTGTTCACTCTGGTTGTTTTACGTTGCCCACGCGCGGTTTATGAAACCGATTCACGAAATCGAAACACACACTGTTGTATCAGAGCCTCCATTTTAGTGTTGTGCATTTGAAGAAATCAAATACCGAAGCGTGTTTTTTGCAGAAGGAATATTCCTGATACTTCCAGCTCCAAACGCAACGAAACGTTCTCTTGAATATCTGCTGAACGGTTTTGGTTTGGTTTTTGTCGCAGAAACTCTTAAGCTCTTAAATAGTTTGTCAACCTGAATCGTACGACCTCAATTCATCTTCACAAGGTGACGTTTCTAGAAACCACACTCTTGGACAAGTACTTACTCTGACGCTCTGTAACCGTAACCAAACATGTCTCCGTAGCTCAGCAAAAATCCGATATCTTTCAGCGCCGTTTGATTGCCCAGTTTGAAAGAGGGAAAACCTGACAGAACACCGTTCATGTTGGCAACGTTGCAACCCTTCAAACCTCCGGGAAAACTCTGCAATTTATTAAAAAAACGGACATTTAGTTTTACTCTGACAAAACATCACTTGCAGCAAAGCTTGAACTCATCGCTTGCCAACAAAATTAAGTGGTGCTGAAATTTTACAATATCTGTTGGCAGACCAAAAGTTTTAAAATTGTTTACCGAACACTTCTTTATAGCAGCTATGTCCAAACGATGTGCCTTACTAGCAGGGGAGTATTGCTGAAAAGAACTGTAGGAACACACCCAAAAAACTAGCCATTTTGAAGTCAAAGAAGTGTAGGAACGCATCCAAAAACTACCCATTTTCAGTAATTATGCCAGGGTGCTGCGCAAGAGACAGCTTGTCATTTATTCATTTATGTGACGTCTGGAGCTACATACACCCAAGAATTCTAAGCAAAAATATACAGCTTAAAGTCAGGTTACTATGAAAAAGTGTGGGGAACTCCGTTACCACGCATTCCCGCCCACTACACTTCTGCTTGCTGGGCCTAAAAGTCTGTCACTACCTTTATGAGGGCCGCACATTGAATGACTTGCTTTCTTTTTCAGCAAACCACCATTCACTTTAAAGCTATAAACTGAAAGCATTCGAAGGGTAACTGAAATGATAACGACTGTATGTTATTGTTAATCACTCCTAAACTGTAACGTCACAGCCAAGTTTACTGCTAAGAGAAAAAGGATATAGACAGAAATCAGTCTAGTGGAGAGGAACGCATGAGTAGAAATCAGTTTTGCACCGAGGTGTCAGTGGACACGTGGAAATCTACCAGTGCATATTACATGATAAAAAGGAACTAAAGACGATAACACCGAAAATTTCGAATTTAAGATTGTCAAAATAAAGGCAGGTTGTCATTGTATTGTACATACACATTAGTATAAAGCTCACTGGGCCGCATAAAACCTTCATGGGTCGCGGGTTGGACACAGGGCCGTAACGAGCTTGAGACACCAGGGGGGCAAAGAGTTTTCTAAGAAGGGGAAATTTTTTTTNAACTNTGTCCAATAGCTTTAAAATATGTCCAATACACTTTTCCAGGGGGGTGAAAGTTTTTCTAGGGAAGAGAAAGTTTTTCNNGGGGGGGGCTTCGCCCCCTTGGTTACGGGCTTGGTTGGACATAGCTGCTTCATAGCATGATAGGANGGAAAAACGCAGCACAAACGTAGCAGGCCCCGTTTTTGCTTCCAGTCTTGCCTATATTCATAACTTAAACCGCAAATCAGTAATTTTTCATGTCCTAAATATTTGTTTGAAATCTACAAACTCTCTTCTATTATTAAAAAATCGTTTGCAGTAACAATTTGTGGCAGTCAATGTTTTCTAGTCCCGATGAATAGCGCATCTACTTTTTTATTCAACACAACCGGTTTTCATAGGCAGCATTCGGTATGCTGTTGCATTAACCACCTGACAAGATTTGTTCTTTTGCTCGGTATTATGCGATAATTTTTGTTCAACTTGCCCATATTTTATACGCTTTTCACCAACTTCGTTAAAATTCACATTTCACACCAGCTAAAGCGATGTTTATGTCTATTTCCCCATGCATATAGCGAGTGCTCAGAGCATGATGGATTACACAAGAGGTTCCCAACCTGGGGTACATGTACCCCTAGGGGTATATTTGCCTATCCGAAGGGGTACATTAAAGGTTAGCAATAGAAGAGAAATATATATTTACATATCTTTTATTTCTAAAAATGTATACATATTTCAGTAAACATTATTTTTTAAAAATTTTAAAAGCCATTATGTGCTTATTTTTGAATATATCTGTGATTAATCACGATAAATATTTATTCTTAAGATATTTTAGGGGTACATGTTCATCTGTTGAAATACTGAAGGGGTACATGCTTATCTTTCGAAATGCTGAAGTAATACATGCTCATCTGTCCGAATGCTCAGGGGGTATATGGTGAGATGGTGAGAGAAAGGTTGGGAAGACCTGAATTACACCACCAGAAATTTCGTTTTTATATCTGCATCTTTTCTATCGACAGCATATTTGATGTGGTGAAGCAGAGATTTTTATCAACTAGGATACTAAATACTGCGGTGGCAGCAGCAGCAGTAGAAACACCCAAACGAAGAAGTGATGAACATTACCGCAGAAGTTACGCTGAGGTAGGCTATGTTATTCTCTTACCTTTTTCCCTGTAGGGAACGCCCTTCTCGATTTACTTGTGATACCAAAGCTATGACGTTTTTATTTTTATTTTGGTGAAATGTTTCCACAGAAACATTTTTAAATATCCTGATTGCCATGGCATGTTTTTTCATGCAGTATTCACCTATGGTCCTGCTTTCGGTACAGCAACACTGCATGCATGTATAATGGAGCGACCGTCAGGTGAAATCCCGTTACAATGCAATGTAATTGGCATTTGCACACTGCTGCCTAATTTGTTCTTCGCCACGTTGTTTCAAAATTTCATTTTCTTCTGCTAAAAATTAAACAGACAATAAATTTCAAAATAAAAAAATTGTTTAAAAATATCCCTCATTTTTCCAAAATTTCTCCATTTTTACTTTTCACTTTAAGGATCCCCGGACTGCACAACTGCATGTGTGCATAACTGGTAAAACAGTTAAGGTAACGCCAAAAGCTCAAATTGTTGGTCAATTTTCTCACAACACCTGGTGCATAACAGCATCACTGCGTGGTGGAAAACGATCAAAACGTTTCTATGAAAGTCACTCGGTCTGTGAAAGTCTCTAGCCAATGCCATTGGCGCCTGTAGTCTAACCTCATGCGACCCTTTTCGTAACCAGTGGGCTATAGTTTCAACGCATGTTTCGAAAATTGCCGTACCAGTACTGCCATAAATGCAATTTTTATGCGACTCAGCAAGTAATTTACAACCAGAACATGCAAAAAGACTTTCGATGAGCAATAACAAACAGAAAGCGGCGTACCACCATGAACAGCGTAATCTCACCGTGCTGCAGCTCTCGCCGCTCATTGAAAATATTAGAAGTTGGACAGGCTATCAATGAAAAGCTCATTCCTACCGAACAGTTTGCGAATGCAATTTGCCATTTGGTCACAAACGGTCGGAAACTAAGTATTTCGTCACATCGGAAGCTCGGTTTTGCGGTGTAACTGTTGCTTGGTTGAATAACGCAATGGAAAGGTAAACTTACAATCCAAAACTTTTGTCACAAGTCGCAACATCCGTGTCTGTTAAATTGAACACCCTCTAAATTATAAACCTACACTGTCGCAGTCCAGTTGCAATGACTGAATCTGAATACTATTGTCTCTTTTACGGGTGTTTTTCCACTGCTGCTAAGAGGTCAGATATAACTAAGAGGTCAGATATATGAGGTGCAAAACTGTCAAAAGCATGAACCCCCCAAAAATGAAGCCAGGGTAAGATTTTCGTATCGTAAGACGCAAGAGCATGCGTTTAATTAAGTGATTTGAAAGTTATTGAAAATTTGCTTTCGCAAAGCACTTTTATTACGTTTAAATTTACCCGAATTGTGTTCAATTGAACCCGAATTATGTTTGAATTGATCCGAAAAAAACATTGAATCAAACCTCAGCTTGTATTATACAATAACCAACAAGTAAAAACAAAAGTTTAGGTTATCTCACTATGAAAAAAAACAAGTAAAAAACACGAAAAGAATTATCAGGCAAGAAATTTGGTAATGATTTACAAATTTCAGAACTTAAATGATGTTTTCGTCTAATAATGCGATTTCAATGATTCCAATCGCGTCAAACCACACAGCAAGAAAGAACTGTTTTTCTTGGTGAAAAATTTTAAATTCATGCTGAGTGAGCAACACTTTTTGCGACTGATGTTGACGATGATTCTGCAATTTACCGCGCTGGCATGAAATATGCTACGATTATGTTGTTGACACTTTAACTGTCAGATTCAAAAATAGTGAATATCCCGATGAGCACTCGAATGAATATCCCGATGCAGAGCCGGCCTTAAGCCGATGCAACCGATGCAGCTGCATTGGGCCCCGCGCCACGGTGTTTGGGTAGATTATTCATTTTTGCCAGATACACCTTGCGCTTGAGAATTTAGTAGAAACGCCATATAAATTACAAAGAACGCTCCAGTCAGAACTAGCAAATTTCCTCTCGAACGTTAGGAAACGTGCTCAATTCTCGTGTTAGTGCTGTACTGCGTATCTGCGCTCTACCACGATCGTAACACGGTTGACTGACCACGATGACGTCATAAAATCACTGCTCAGAGGGGCCCAGCGCCTAGGTCTTGCATTGGGCCCCGCGCCCAGGTCTTGCATTGGGCCCCGCATCTGCTAGGGACGGCCCTGTCCCGATGAGCAAATGATCAAAATGCTGGAAAGACTAAGTATTGCTGCTGTGTTATTATTTGTTACAAAACTGATCTGTTATGCTGCAATCTCCGATCAACTGTTTATCATTGTTAACGCATTAACAAAAAAAAGATTAACAGAATTTTTTAATGAAGTTTAACATTAGGAAGAATGCAGAAAGATAAACATGCATATGAGTCTTTACCAACTAAGAATGCATTCTTCTTCCATGTGAGCGTGATATCGAGAAACAAAACCTGTTGCATGCACGGACAATCAACAAAACTATCTTTTTTCCTTAACCCACAAAAGCTCTTAAGATCAACGCAAAACGGTTTGTGAAAAAGAAACAAAATTTTAACTTTGCTTTGTCCGTAACACATCTTTCAAGTTGGCAAGTTTTAAGAAACCACTCAAGAAAGAATTCAGGTTTTAAAAACCGCCATTATTTGTTACTTTTTGTTTTATCCAGAACCACCTTTCTGCATATTTGTTTATCCACGAAAAAACAATAGGGCACCAGGACAGCAAAGAGTCTTTATCCGGTCGCAACGTTTTTTATGCATGTTATCGTTATCGCAACGGCTTAACTCACCTGAGTAAATCTCACGAACTCTCCTTCGTTGTAGACAAGAATTTGAGCCTCGAGTTTGTTTTGGCCAGCCATGTAGCTGAATACTGTTCCACTGTAAGTGCCAGTTGCGTCACTTCCGGTCACGGCCTTGTGACCTTCACACAACGTGTAAGGTTTATATGAAGAGCAAAAAATGGAAAGTTTAGGCAAAACAATTGTACCTGACAACGATTTTAGATAAAAAATTGTAAAAAAACAAATTTAGATAAAAAAATTGCTTGATGGACGTTGGGTGGCACTGCAGGCTCGTGGCAAGGTTTAAGGTTTCGGGAGAAAATACATGTTTAAGGGAGCAAGCCTTTCGTTTCTATTATGTGTTTAATAAATATAACACAAAATTTTGTGGACACAACAAAATTTGGAGCGCACAAAAAAACTAAGGGGCACTGCCCCCAAATGCCCCTTAATATGGGCCTGGGTGACAGCCAGCTTTTTTTTAATCTGCAGTGGTACGATTCCGTCTCAATACAATTTGACGAAAACATTTGTTTTGTCTCGAACTTTCCGCTTGTGTAAAGTCCCGTTTGATGCAGCATTGTTTTGTGACAAACATCTACGCCATGTGTGTCAAGCTTTTTTCATAGAGGGCCAAATTTAATCACATGAAAGTGCCCGCGGGCCAGCCTTTCCTACCGAAATTTTAAAGGTTAGCATAGTCCGATCATTTCGCTTAGGGTTTGAGGTATAGACGCCTTTGCGACGGGCACAACACAATCTGAAACCAAAGACGCGGGCCATGTGAAACCTGCTCACGGGCCACACTTTGACCCCTGACCTAGGCACTAAAGTTTTCTAACGTGAAGCTTGCCAGAAGCGACGGAAAAAGACACTTGTCGAAGTAAAACCAGATTATCGTTGAGGCTCAGCTGTAGATAAAACAGGCGATCTTTTTCCTTGCTTCCGTGTTGTTTTTCTGTCAATATCGCAACACATTCTGCAATGACACAAAATTCCCTTTAACGACCGCAAAAGCCAATAGATTGGCGCGTACGTTTTTGGTTATAACTCGCCACCTGCTGCTGCTATAGAGGTGTTCAAACCCTCTACGGATTCAGCAAGTCTAGTAGTTCCGAGTCAAAAAAAAATTTTCAGTTTTGGGTTTGGGGTTCTCTTGG
>JGI24021J15306_10011174_pt1 | contig 11158 bp, 4 predicted proteins | sample Ectturendosymbi1_FD_15306 | JGI IMG/M metagenome (IMG submission 15306)
TGCCTGGCCTAGGGCCCAACCGCTAGGCCAAAGTGTTTCGCTGAAGTTTTCATTGGAAACTAGGCTCGAGTCTGAGTCTTTTGAGCCTTTGATCGACTTTCCAGCGTTTCTGGTTTAAAAGTTATGATCTAAAATAAACAAATTAATTAATTAGTTAATTAGTCAAATATTGTTATTAACTTACATCACAACTTTCGAACCTGAAACCTCAGCAGGTCATCCTAAGTATCAAAAGACTCGGATTGTAGCCTAGTTTCCAGAAAAAAACTTCAGCGAAATACTACCACCTAACAGTTGGCACCTAGGGCCAGGCAAAGTGGGCCAAGGTGGCCTAAAAGTCTTCCACTTATGACGTCACTCACAAAAAACCGCACTCCCCAAGCAAAAAATATTTTTTCGAGTGTAGGCTAGAAGACTTGCCGCATCTTTTAAGACTTTTACCGGGTCTGTAGAGCATACCGGACTGGAGAAATTCCCATGCAAAGCCATGTGTGTTTAGGCGTTTTTATCCGAAAATCCCCGAATCCTAGCGTACGCCAAAGTGTTAAACCATTTTTAATTTATCATGATATCCTGCATAGTGAGACAGTGCTTAGTGAAATCAACTACAGTATATATATAGTCAAGTCCAAAGCATAGCTGACAGTATTCTTGCAGTTAATTTTTTGAAGCATGATGCATAAATTTTGGTGACAAAGCTTGGTGTTTGTCCAAATTGTTGAGTTTCTCATTGCACCTTAATTACTTGCTTTGAATGTAGGTATGTTTTCCTGATTGCATATTGAGTCACTATTCATTAGAACATTTTACGATGTGAACATGAAAAGAGAAAGAGATTTTAAATGTGTTAGTTCACACACATGCCCATAAAACATAAAAACAGTATAAGAAAACTATGCTTTAACTTGGCTGAAAAATGCTAATGCACAAACAATCCTTTTGTTGATTGACTTTTAGCCAAAGATGTACATCTTATATGTAGACAAACACGATATTTTCTACAACACCAAGGAAACAACTGCATTTACTTGTTTTGGTCAGAAATTCAAGTCAAAGAAGAAATCTGAACCTAAAATGATGCACACACACATCGACATCTGTGTGTGAGAAACACCATGTTTTTATTTATTGCTGCAGTAGCGGAAAAGCTGAACTGAATTTTGGGATTAAAATCAATTTAGCTACTGTTACATCACTGAACATAATGCTTTTAATCTCTTGCAGACTCATATACGTGTACATTGATTAGGTTTATAATCCTAAGATCTTGGTAGTGAAGGTAAATGCAAGCTTGTGACAGCTGCAACACCCATGCAATCTCAAAATGACACACCAGGACATCACGATGCCGAATTTGGAAACCTATCTGGTCTCAATGATTACTGACACAGCCATGCTTAAATATTCCATGCGTTCAGTGATTTAAAGCCGCTATTTCCAATCAGCTATAGACAAAACTGATGAAATCATTAAACCTGTCACAATCATGTCTCATTGTCTCACTCCATATTGTTACCAAATACATGCCAGACAGCAGCTTGTAAAATACAGCATCCATTGGCATTGCAAATGGGCTGCAGAGGGGTACACCTGCCCTCGGTACAATTTGCAAGGTTTGCAAAATGCTTCTTTAGTATAAAGGAAAAAGTTTGGAGTGGCAAAATAGCCTTGTCTGCAGGTGTCTAAAACAGTCATTGCACCACTGAGTATGCAACAATGAACCAAAAATTTTTTCCAGAGAAGATTTTTTGTTAGCTCCTTGAGACAAAGTCCAATGTTCAAAGACACTGGAAGTGTTAATGTATAATAAAATTCCAGTGGAACTTTAATACAACAAGAAATCAGCAGCTTTAATTAAATGTAATGCAGTTCATAAAGCTACACTGTTATCAAACCAAGAAGCTCTGAAGCTGGTTTTTGGGTAAGAAATTGCAAGCATTACTCAACTGTAACAATATTCTTTTCAGGCTTATGATGTGTTGTTTATGATGACTCTTGCCCTTGGCAAATGCAACACAGTTTGAAAGACAGGATATAAGAACATCAAACCTCACCAAGTTTATCAGCCAGCATCAGGTCAATTTTCACAACCCTGAAATTGACAAATGTTGGCTGTAGATTCTTGAATCTGTTGACTCAAGAACACAAGACAAGGCTTAACCGATAACCATAACGTCTCCATGATCTATGCATTTTTAACCAGTAGCACACCTTCAAGCATCATCTAGGCTGTCAAATGCCATCACTACTGGCAAATATCCTGCTGGGTCATGTGACGGCTAACTGCTACATGCTTGTATGCCCCCGCTGTCACACTTTTTTGCACTTTTTGCTGCATTATTCTCCCTAATGGCTACAAAATCTTGCAGTAAGCTTACTGCAGCTCATATTTTGCTGTACTGACTACTAATAATGGCAACAGTGTTTATCAAAACATTTACAAAATGACTTTTACTGCAGTTGCTTTGACCATTTTTTCTACTATTACTGTTCAAGACTTCTGTTTTTTAGTTATCAAACATTCATTCATTTAACAGGACAGATAACAGTTGACCTAAACAATACAGCCTACCAGAATAGATCCTAATGAGTTCAAAAAACTACACTCAGTGAGGTCCTGACCTCATTCTTGTTTTATACTAAGTCTGCTTAGTTTCAAAATTCTTGGGCATGCAGTCTAACTGCAAGATATGCTAGAACAGGGGTCTTAAACATGCAGCCAAAGGGTTTCTGGGAACTTTCAAATCATTAACATCATTTGGTTTATTCACCAGTGTCTAAAAGCGCTTAGCTAGCAAGTGAGCAAGTGCCTTTTAAACAAACATAGAGATGGCTAGAAATGATTTGATTATAACTCGCGATACTTTTCAAAGGAAATAAGATGCAAAAGCTGTTTCTAGTAAGGTTCAGGTATTGCTATTGTTGGGTCAGCGTCATAATGTGGCCCTCGGTTTATTTTACAAGCCCTAATTTGGCCCCAGGAGCAGTTTGAGACCCCTGTGTTAGAATCATTTTTCACACTTATTTTTCCTCACAGAGACAGTAATACAAGGTCTCTAAATACCTCAACTTTTAGCAACCAGTAATACTACTTGCTTCACACCAATGTGGAGTTAAGCTCACCTGGTTGTTGGTCAGCCTCTGGGTTGCTTACCTTGTGGTGTAGCTCCTGTTCTTCAACCAGTGTGTTGTGAGACAATGCTGGGGATGTTGCAGTGTAGCTATAACCTTAACATTTTTGGCACCAGGTGTTGAGCAAGATATCAGGTTTGCCATATTTTTCAAAGTTTCTTGCAAGCTTTTGAGGAATTAGCTGACTGGCTCTGCTTTCATGACTTTGTGATGATTCAGACTTGCACATATCTATATAGCCTACATATAAACGCTCCAAAAAGGTGACTGAATGGAATCTATCAGTAAAATTTTTTGAGGAAATAAATTTCACATAAATCTTCACATCCACAGTCCTTAAATCTGAAAGCAAATGCTTATGATGGGTGCAATGCTGAAGAACTAAAGCAAGAGCAGAGATATTAATTCCAGACTGAAATGAAACATTGATATAGCATACAGTTTATCTAAGACCAGCTATGTCCAACCCGCAGCCCACGGGTCACATGCGACCCAGTCAAAGGTTTTGTGCATCCCAGTTTAGGTTTTCTCTGTGGTAAAAGTATCCTACATGACAACTTGTCCGTATTTTGATAATCTTGAATTTGACATTTTTGTTGCAGGTGGTCTTCAGTGCCACTTTATCACATCTGTTGCCATTACAGTTGGGATTACAACACTTTTAGGACATTAGCTTCAGCTAAATTTATTTTGCTAAGATCAAAGTCAGCCATGTAATGTGCGGCCCTCAATATGTTATTGAATGCGCAGCCCTGGCTAAGATACTGACAATTTTTGGCTCAGTAAGGCATTTGGGTTGAACATAGATGATCTAGACTGCAACCTCTGAGACCTGGTCAAAACTTTTAGACAGACTTTATGAAAAAGGCTTGAAATTAGCCAGCTTTGTTGAATTGTTTCTAAATATTCTCACTTCCGACCACTTCCGAGCTAGCACCAAGTAAATAATGGAAAATAGGCTGTTCTCATAAAATCGCCAAGTTACTCAAAATGATGGACTATCTGATGCCAATTTGAGAGCAACAAAAACACAGCTACAAGCAACACCATAGTGACTTAACACAAAGCAGGCAGCGGGATGCACAAGTGGTAAGGCAGTCTTGATGTATATAGTAAAGTTGACAGACGTACTCTTGGGAGGGTCTTTAAATGGTAACATTGGAAAGGGAGGCACAGAAACTGGTATATAAATAAAAAAATATATGACTGCCTGACTGGCACGGAAGGAGATTCCAACCAGAGGTCCTATGCAATGTTGAAAATAAATTTCCAGACTTAAATGACATACCCAGGTCAAATACAGGCACTATAACAGTTAACATAGTAAAAGTAAAATATGAAAATGCTTGTCAAGAGATCGAATTTGGAAATTACTTTCTTTTTCCATACTAACTGACCAAAAAAAAACTTTTCCATACTTTTCCAGATGATATAGGAACCTGTCAAACAATTAGGCATGGCAGAACAGCAAAAAAATATAACTATGAACACTACAAGTTGACAAAAAAGGAGAACATGAATTATTTCACACAAGGCAGAATCATGCCTTGAATGTTAATTTGTGCATTTAGTTTGTTAAACCATTTATCTTCACAGGTATCCAGAGAATTAAAACTGGATTGCTCTACAAAAGTATATGATAAAACATTGCACAGGACTGTTGCAACCTCTCCGGTGGTGTTGCGTTGATTGTGTGATTCACCACGAACGGGATGTGCATGAAGAACAACACCATACACATATGTGGCGCGAACAAGCAATAATAGAGTGATCGCAGTGTGGAATCTCTGCCCGTATTAACTTGTGAACGATTGAACGTAACGACTAGCGTATGCGGAGAGTGATCATGGCATGTGAACTCTATTGTTGCTTGCTGCCACAGTGTGAAGCTTTGCGCATATGCCGCTCGGGATTTCCGATCACAACAGTACAATAATAAGGCCATGTGATCACTGTCATCGCTCTTATCTTGTCTGCTCCAACTGCCTTGATGCACTGACCATATCTTGGAAAATTTGTTTACTGTTTGGCCAACATACTGTTGATTGCAACCACACAAGTTGACACATAACGCATAAAGTTTATTTTTTGCCAGGATATGTGAAATAGTTGGGACCATGGTTTTGTTGTGTCTTCCATGGCAACCACAAAGTGCACATTGCTTACAAGGCCCCGACAGACTTTCCATTTGTTTTCATGTCTTGGTTAAACCAAGATGCTTGAAATTGATTTGTTTTTGTCCAGTTGTGGTTGGTCTTCCTAGGCAATAATTGCCTTCGCATTTAAGCTTATGTAAAAGTTGCATGTAGAAAAGATCAAGATTTTTGAAGATGAGAAAACATAGTTATCATTAATTTCAGAGAACAGTTGTTGAGACATTAGTTGAAGTACTTGCAAACCTAATAAAACTTCAATAAAAAATTTCATCAGCTTCTGGCTTTCAGTACAAAGACAAAAACTCCACAAATATAATTTGTATGTTAATTCCAATACCGAATCTTCTATATGCAGCAACATATACATTAATAGTTGGCTTTCAATGAAAAATCTTAAGGACATGTAAGCTACCTTGAACTCCTGGGTGAACTACGGTGTGAAAAGTTATGGCGATGCAATGAAGATGAAGCTCTGTTTCGAGATCTGCTCCTACGAGTTCTTTCTCCTTCATGATGACTGCAGAAAAAAAGATGGAAAACACAATCAAAATTGGATGCATCAGTTAAGACTGTTACTAACACATGCCACAGTTATGCTTACTGCCGATGTTTGTTCCTTGCATCACCATGTTTGCTTTCATGTCTGGAGTGACTTTCATCTCGTTGTCGATGAGATGATTCCTTACTATGCACGGAATGTTCTTTAGATTCATGTCGCTGATTGTTTTTCTCTCTCTCCTTTGATCCAGAAGATTTGTGATGTGAAGGTGATGAAACCCTAAGAAAAAGTTAAGTGCAATAGCAAATATCATTGAGCCAATCTCAGCTGGGAAAATTAAATATATCACAATTTTGAATAAAGCACTACAGCTATTAAAGTGGCCAGTAGCAAACCTTATTTCATAATGGTACAACTCAAAATCAACACGAGGAGGAAGTGATGCAATGCTATGCAGTTTACTAGATAAGCTTTTACTGCTTGACTGCCAATATCTCAAGGACATCAATCTCATCAGCATTTGCACACTACTATAAGCCAGCATTATCAACTGAGAAAATTATCTTTGTCTTTCGATTATATACTTTTTTTAAAAATTGAATTGTCAGAAACATAAATGTGCAAAGTGTTGCTAGAAATTATTATTTCTAGAAATTATTATTTCCAAAACTAATCCATGTGAAAATAATTTAACTTCTATAATAACCCATTGCTCTATATGACATATCACCAATACCAAAGTAATCAATAATAATAATAATAACAAAAACATTCACTTGAACAACAAAGTATAATCACCATGCAATTTAATTCATGAATGATGGCTAAACACAAAAAGGCCTTTAAACCATCCCTACCGTGATTTTGACGTTTTATTAAAATCATCACTAGGTTTCTTTTTTTCCTGCGTTGTTGCTTGTGATAGAGTTGGATTCTGCTTTTTAGATTTTGATTTTTCACGGCTTCGTGACCTTTCCTTTTTCTTCTTTTTTTTGTTAGACTTTTTTTCAAGCTTAACTGTCTGATTTTCAGTGAGTGTAACAGTTTCATTAGAACCATTTTCATCATTTAAAGAAATGGGCATTCCATCATTGCCAAGATCAGATACTTCATCATATTCACCATTTCCACTTCTTAAAAGCTCTGCTTGAATTAAAGCTTTCTGACGTTCCAAATCCAACAATGCAGTATCTACTTTGTTTTTAGCATTTTCAAAAACAGCATCAGCTTTATCAGAAGCAGGGTCTCTTTCCTCTTGTTTTTCTTCCAAGGGAGATGCATTGTTTTCTATATCAACTTCATCAATCTTTTTCTCTACATGTTTTTTCCTGTGTTTTTTAGCAACTGGTGAACCATCCTCTTCAGGCCTTTTATTCTTCTTACGCTTGTGCTTGTGCTTCTTCACATGATGTTCATCGCCATCATCTGATACTCTGATAGCTCTTTTTTCACGTTTGGCCACATGTTTTTTGATCTTTTTTTTACTTTTATGTAACTTCTTTACTTTCGGTGCGATTTCATCAGCTAATGAATCTGAGTCTGAAATAATGCTTTCACTTTCACTATCATGCTTGGATCGTTTTCCCATGCTTAACAGGACAGCAACAGAATATTAACTTGTTTTAAAGAGGTTACACTTTAAAATGTTGATATAACCTACGCAAAACATACAATAAACCTCAGACCTGAACATCACTACAGCATCCATGTTTAGGCATCAAATTATGAGTAGATTAAAACAGCCAAAGATAACTTTTAATTAAATAGAAATGGCAAAACATTTTTGGTTTTTCTATTTCACATTTTTGTAATTGATTCCATTTTGAACTGTTGCTGTACTCAGCTCCGTGACATTTGGACTGTTCTTCCATCTACAACCAACAGGGGAGGAGTGAGCAATGCCTGGTTAGATCACCAGCTCAGGCTATTTGTTTTCAGCCATAAAAATGCAAAATAATTAACTAAAAAATATTACACTGTATGACTTCTACACTTAATGAAAATCCTTTAATGTTGTGTTTCATTTTAATCAAAAATAATGAAATCTCCCAACTTTGAAAAAGCTTTTCTTGTTACTTCTATGTCTATACTTGCATTTAATCAACACTGTTAACCTAAGTAATATTTTAAAGATATATCTTGCTTGATATTTCCCTATGACATACTAGTATGCACATAGTACATGCCATGGTTTGCCAGCGAATGGCAGAACAATTTTGATATTAATTTGTATTTGGAATTAAAATCCTCATTTAGCTGGCTATATAAAACAGATATGCACAATACCAACTTTAGCATAAGAAGTCTTGATTTGAAAACTGCCATCTGGTATATGCCACATGTAAGATTGAGTTTGGGACAGTCGCAGCATCGGGAACATCGTCAAGTGTGAAGTGAATATTTTTGCTGTACAAGGGGTTGTTGGTTTGGATCGCACCTTGGTTGTGTTGGTTTTAATACTACAGTAGACACTTTTAATGTTCTGACATAAGATTGTATGTTTTCACAATTTTTTGGGAGCACTTTTGATGATGTAGGCCTACTTTCTTAAAAACTTCAAAAATCAGACACAGATGTATTGTAGATGTATATACACAGGTATGTATTGTACTACTTGCTTTCTTCCCATTTTTAGAGGACTGGTCAGCGGCATCAATACCACCAGCTTCTTGGCACGCTGGTAGTACAAACCGCTGCTATTCAAACACATCCCGAAAACCTAAAACTGCTCAAAACAAAGTGTCCTAGCATCATTGTCAGATTCATAGCTAGAAAGACAAGAAACAACATATACAGCTCAAGAAAAAACTGGAATCTGCTGAATTAAATGACCCTCATATTGACAGAGTTTTTAGCAGTGAAAATCTTACCAGTCGTAAAAAACACTTACTTGCTCAAGTCAATCAAAAAAAGAATTGCATTGGACATATTTGTGGACTAACAGCATATATTGATGACAACACCACTACTGGAATTGCACTGATATCTCTGACCATCTCCACACTTTTGCAAACTTTAATTTCCATCCCAAATGTGCCAAAAAATACAGACCAAAAATTCTCTGTCTAAAAAATTTTGATTTGCTATCTTTTCTGGAAGATCTTAACACTGCTTTTTAACCCATTAATGAACACTACCAAAAATACAAATCATATGCCTTTGGTGTTATGGCATAGTTTTACATATGTCCTAACACAAAAATCAGAACAAAAATCGGTTAATTTTTTTGCAATTGCTTAGCAACAACATGTTCCATTAATGGAACAATGTGGGTTCACAGCTGCATGATAACGCTAGCTGATGTTTTTGATTCTTTCTCTTCTGTTGCTTCGGTTAGACAACTGCTTAATCATGACACTGTTGCGATCGGAAATCCCGAGTAGAATGTGCGCAAAGCTTCGCACTGCGGCAGCAAGCAACAATAGAGATCATGCATCGCAATCTCTCTTATTATTGCTTGCTCGCGCCACACATATATATTTTTGTTCTTCGCACACATCCCGTTTGTGGTAAATCACACAATTAATGCAACGCCACCGGAGAGGCTGCAACAACATCCCTTCCTTTTTACAACGAACCACACCGATCGCACGTTCTTTGTGTGAAGGCTGAACTCAGCACGACCTCCACATCCTGGTCATAGCACCATTTTGTTGCGATCGGAAATCCCGAGCGGCATGTGCGCAAAGCTTCGCACCGCGGCAGCAAGCAACAATAGAGATCATGCGTCACAATCTTTCTTATTATTGCTTGCTCGCACCAAGCATATATATTTTTGTTCTTCGCACATATCCCATTCGTGGTGAATCACACAATTAACGCAATGCCACTGGCGAATACAGGCCAATATCCATACTTCCAACTCTTTCCAAAGATTTTGAAAAAGTAATTTACGGCAGATTGTACTCTTTTGTCACCAGTAATTACATACTGAGGCCACAGCAATATGGCTTCCATACCAATCACTCTACTGAATTAGTAATTGCTACCATCTATGGTGACATGATTTGTGATTAAAGATAACAAATTAGTAACTTGTTATCTGTTTCTAGATCTAAGCAAAGCTTTTGACTGCGTTGATCATAACATATTACTTGAAAAATTGTTTTACATATAGCATAACAAGAATGCCCCTGAAACTACTTGCTTCTTACTTAGACAACAGGTTTCAGTGTACTAAAATAAGAGATATTAAATCTTTTTTGAAGGTAACATGTGGTGTGCCCCAGGGATCTGTTGTTGGGCCGTTAAGTATTCCTTATATATGTTAATGACATTGTGAAAGTCTCTAACTTTAATAGTGTTTCATATGCTGATGGTATCAATCTACATATTTCGAGGGAAAACCATAAAATCAGAGAAAAAACAGTTAACCATGAGCTCAAAAAAATTGATCACTGGGTTCATGCCAACAAATTATGTATCAATTATTCCAAAAGCAATTTTATGCTCATGAACAACCATAACAACATCAATTTTTCAGTTTCAATTAATCATCATCCAATATCAAAACAAAGCAGCTTAAAATATCTTGGCATTATACTTGACGATAAACTTGATTGGAAGCCTCAAATTGAAAAGTTTGTGCCACAACTCTCCCAGTCATGTGGAATGTTGCTCAAATTAAAACACTATGTCATCAATATTTCAGTGATAAAATCTGTTTGCTTTGGTCTCTTCCATTCCTGTTTAACTTATTCGATACTTAATTGGGGAAGGGCCAACAAGATGACTTTACTCCCTGTAATTAGAATGCAGAAGAAAACTGTGAGAACCCTTGAATATGACAAAACTAAAACAGCTGTACTCTATTCCAAGCACAAAATTAGAAGTACCAGTCTTATTTAAATTGTCAGTTGCCGAATTTATGTACTCTTTTTGGTGGATTACCTAATTACTCCGATAACTACTTTGCGTAGATTGCATCAGCCCACAAATATCAAACAAGACTTTCTAATTTACAAAAATATTATTTACCCAGAATGAAAACATCTCTGGGTCAACTTTCTTTAATACTTTGGCACCTGGGTGGTTCCGGGGATTTTCAGAAAAAACACCTAAACGCACGTGGCTTTGCATGGGAATTTTTCTCCTGGTAAAAGTCCGGTAGAGCATACTGGACTTTTACCAGGTCCGGTATGTTCTACAAACCTGGTAAAAGTCTCAAAAGATGCGGCAAGTCTTCTAGTCTGCACTCAAAAAAAAATTTTTGCTTGGGGAGTGCGGGTTTTTTGTGAGTGACGTCATAAGTGGAGGACTTTTAGGCCACTTTGGCCTACTTTGCCTGGCCCTGGGCGCCAACCGTTAGGTGGTAGTATTTCGCTGAAGTTTTTACTGGAAACTAGGCTACAATCCGAGTCTTTTGATACTT
>JGI24021J15306_10011176_pt1 | contig 11156 bp, 7 predicted proteins | sample Ectturendosymbi1_FD_15306 | JGI IMG/M metagenome (IMG submission 15306)
TTCATGATAATATCATTGGTTATTTCACGATTTATCAATACCGAATTGAAACAAATCTATTGCAGCTATTCGCGCTCCGAGAAAATTCGGAGGGCTTTTTATAATTTCTGTTATTTTTTTGAGGTCACCGCTGTTGCTAAACTGAAACAAGCATTAATTGGTAACAATTTTTTGCTTTTTATAAGTTTCCATTGCTCTCAACTCTATCACTGCGCCCCCTGCCCTACCGCTGCTCTGGCGTCCCTGCTCAAATCAAAATGTTTGTGAATCGAAGATTGTGAGTTGACCGCATGAGATGGTGAAAGCTCAAAACAAGTGAGAGCACAAAGTGCAAATGCATCGATTTCAGTCAACAGTTTTTTGTACAAAACATTGAGCGTTTCACGAACATTTGTATTTCAAACTCAGCTGCTCAGATTAAAGCGTGAAAAGTTGGGTCACACGCAGTCAATATAGAAGTATTTTACAAATATATCTAATGTTAACGCAAGCACAGTGCGTTCAAAGCTGGCGGATATCACTTAGTCAGTGTATACCAACGCGAAGCTGTTTTTGAGGCCATGAAACCGCATGCTGCCTGGTGCTGAGGCTTTGCCTTACTTAATTCAATCTGATGCACAACCGCGTATGAATAATTGAAACGGTTTCGCGACCCAATAATACAATGGTTCTCAAACTTTTTTCGCTGCATTTGGAAAAGTTTGCTGGAATTGCGACGCATCAGCAACAAGAATTTCATGAAGCGTATGTAATAATCAAACTTTTGTTTATTGATGAAGCAACTTAAAGGAATATGCATCATTTACACTTCACAGTAATGCAATGTGTGGGCTTGCCTATTTTCACTAGTTAGACGTATCTTGGTTTAGTTTGTGAAACTGCCACTCGCATTTACCTCTAAAAGGCTTGTTCTGTATCAATATGTGGTTTTAATCACGCCGTGGCAGAAAATTCTGCTTCGCATAAATACGACGTAGCGAAAGGGACAACAACCCGTGGCGTTTTTTTCTACCAAATCTAGGTACGTGACATTCAATGAAATCAAAAACGTGTCGGATTTCCCGAATTAAGCTTTCTTTTCAGGAAATCATCACAGGCAAGGTCAATATAGTCTTTTTTTTGTTGGAGTTAACGATGGGTAGGTGGGACAAAAGCATCGAGGATTCATTCATGGTTTGATAAATTCTACGGAAAACACTGAGTATATTTTGACTCGAGCCTAAATAGACGTTGCAAAAATATACTTCGTAAATATGCAGGCAGCATCATGCGTTCATTTCCAAGCAATAATTAGTTAACGGTACCCTCTAACTGTTGAGCAGCCACTTCTATCATCGTACATACAAGATCGTTTGCAGCAATCAGTCTTAGTTCCTCAGAAATGGTGTGAGGCATTTCGGGCTTAGCAATTCTGTGCGCAATTTGGGGGGATGCTAATAAAGCCTTTGTTGGGAGTTGCGTTAATTGTGAAATGGTGGACACTTGCCTTTTCAGATCATTCATACGAGGGGTACGAGAAAATTTTATTAAAGCTCAGGGAATACGAATGCATAGAAAAGTTGAAAGTCACTGTACTATAGTTTCATTTGTCTGATTCAAAGTAAATTAAAACTTGTGCAATACGTTTATTAGCAAAGCCCTTGGAAAATTAAAACGACGCACCAAGGCGTCGCAACGCACAGGTTGGTAATTATGGAAATATGAAACAGAAAAGCTTTCAGCTCAAATACTCCAAACTAGACATTCCCAGGTCAACACACTTGCTTCACGTGCCTTGCTGATATTCGACCTTCGATGTGGTTACCACAAGAGCTTTGAGTCCTGAGAAAGCTTGTGAGACATTTTGCGAAAGAGTGTTTCAGCAAAATGCTCAATGTTTTCCAAATAATGTGATTTAGTTGTACCTCTTCGGGAAACAGTCAATATCGCAAATCAGTATTGATTAAAGAGTTAAATTGTACAATCCTTGCCCTATCCAAGTTCATAAAATGGTATTGAAAACCTGTCTGAATCCTTTGGCTGCTCTCAACCTTCTGCTCAAATCCTCTCTTTGTCTAAAATATCACTGCTTCGATCATGAAGTTGCTAGTATCTGCATCAATGATACATTTCGAACAAAATTTTTAATCTGCCAACTTAGATATGGAAAGCAAGCTTTCAGAAAACATCCATCCGCACTGTCTAGTGATGTGTTATTTCATCTCAGATTTCAAGCTGAAAACTCGGTTTCCGTAGCATTTGATTTACTTTTTCAAACTGATTTGTTAACATGATTACAGTCCTTTGCACATTTACCAATATAATAATATTACATTCTCAGCTATAAATTGAACTGATCGCATTTAACTAAGAACAGGTAACTGCACCACGCAAGCAGTGTTAAGCGCTGCTGGATGAGTGTTGATCGAAGCTCTGTGTAAGTGGTCTGATTGGACAACAGCGCCACTTCAAACTGAAGTGTAACTGCAAACATTGCCGATGCGTGTAGCACCGTTAGTTAGTGATTAATAAGGCAACGTCCGCTGTATTTGATCTTTTCTATATTCGACTTGCACAAATGCGCCTTTGCTGCCGTCAAACGTCTTGTCAAAATGAACGGCAAACATTGTGGATGGATTGAAAGCGTAGTTGTCGTCAACGTTTTTAACTAATAAACGCTATTGTCATAATTGCACTTGGCTGCAATTTGTGAATGTTGAAAGAAGACACAAGTGCTGTAATGAGCACTGCCCTCAGGGGCGTAACGAGGTTTGATGGCGTCCGGGCCAAGAAGCCAGTTTGGCGTCCCCACGTTCGAAACTGAGGTCTTCCGTAAGAAAATGCACTGTATTAAAGAAAGTACTTGTGGCAGTGTTGGTATTTTTTGGCGCCCCCCACAATGATTTGGCGCCCCAGCGGTGACTCGGCGCCCGGTGAATTGCGCCCCCCTTGTTACGCCCCTGCCTATGATCGTTAATAACACAACAAGCTCCATCATTTATCTTCATTCGCATTTATCAGATGAGTTGGTTTTCCCATATCGTATTCGACTTCTTTGAAAACACCGGATCAATTTGATGCGACCATTCAGATGATTGCGTGCCAACGTTCTAGTTGCTCTTTCCATATAATTGCGATGGAAGATGAATCTTTATCATTTTGCATAAAATTTTCAGAAGAGTTATGGACGCTTATCTATTTATCACTATTTTTCAGTTATCTATTTTTGACACACAAACGAAAAGTTCATCAGAAAACCTATTTTCAAGCATATTTTTGAACAACTTCCTAATACTTGTAGCAGTCAAGCCATAGGTGTAGCCAAGGTGGGGCCGGGTGAACCTCAAAATTTTTAACATATTTGGTCATTTTGTGCTTTGAAAAGTGGCATCTGAAGTCAAACATTTTGCGCCCCCGAAAATCAAGGTGCTGCCGCCTTGAAGATGTAGATCGAAGAATTGAACCATCAACCGCCTCCACTGCTATGGTGCGAGAATTTTAACATTTTGAAGTTCTCCATCTCACTCACTCAAAGGAACGCTCCATCAATTCAGTTCAAGTTTGATACTTATCATTGTAGTAGCAATGAACTCATTCTCGATGGTATTTCCTGTAGCGGTGGTTCTCACGTGATAACTATGTTCGGTCAGCCATGACCATAGTGGCTACCAGCCGGTAAAGATGAAAACAGTGTTTGGTGAAGAGAATAAAATATTTGTTTAAACGCAAAACATGTCAGTTAATATATAAGTTTTGAGGCTGGGAGTAGCAATAAATTCCTAAATACCTGGTAGTATCTTCGGCTGCACATCACTACATATCTTTTTATTTTCTTTGTAGAATTTTCATGTTGATCTTTCTAAAATCTCACCAAATTAGGAAATAACTTAATTCACAATTAATTTCCATAGACTTTTGAGGAAAATTTGCCCACATCCCTCATAACTGGCACTTTGTTTGTTACATAACNTNATCGCTGTGGAAGGTTAATAGGTTTTAAGTCTGCCACATGCCAACTTATTTCCAGTGTTATGGCAGCCCAAAATTGCCACAATTTCTGACATTTTGCAAAGTGGGCAGCAAGCTACAAAGGTATTGAGCTACTTTTCCAATGCAGTTAGCTGTGGTGCCGCTTTTTGTTTCAGAAAGAAACGGAAGAAGTAGTGAAGTATTAACTCTTAATCTTTATCGCAATCGCTAGTTTGGTGAAAGTGGTGGCCAAAGGAAAATTTGCGCAAGAGCACTGCAGTCCACAGACGATGGAAATAACTGCACTTCTTGCTGTTTTGCGCTGATTCTGGATGTTTCAGTTGCGAGAAGCGAGCAGCATTACGAAGGATGTCGCGCAGATTTTGTCTGATCTGAGCAATCGGTTTCACATTAGTTCGTAGAAAGTCAGCAACAGGGTCAGATCTGCAGTTGTTGGTAGTTGGAAGTATAGGCTATCGGTAATGATTCGCAAAAGTGACTTGAATGCTTGAAATACGAAGGCCCTGCATGCAGCACTTCTCTGCATGAGTACCGCCGGCTTTCGCTTTGAAGTGTTTGTCAACATAACAGTTTTGTTTGACTTGGGGTGATGCAAGCACACCCCTGTCTAGGATTAAACGCCTCCGCGTTGACTATAACACTGCCTGTTGAATTTTGCATTATATCCCCAGGAACTTCTTGTTCCATATCAAGTTCTCATTTTGTAAGGACATTTGATGCCTTGATTAGAAATAACCTGTGTGCCTATGTTCAACGATGCGAATCTTCATCCAAATTTTTATCCGCTTAGTTCATTTGCCTGATACATTTTACAAATCTCCATTTTCCTCTCGCTATCATACGCTTCTGCATGACGATGACCTAATGTGTTAGCTGAGGGGTTACCAACATGGTGCCCGCGGGCACCAAGTCGCACGCACGGNCCACGTGGGTGGCCCGCGGGCTTGTTCTGACAATAGCATAAACATGATNAGTGTGTTCACATGAATATATTTACTTGTTATTAATGATAACATAACTGAAGACAAATTGAGCAAATTTGTATTTCAGAAGTGTGTGTATCAAACTGGTAGCGCTTCGCATAAACCTGCCCCAAGAAGTAGCTCTCAGTTTCAAAAAGGTTGGCGACCCCTGTGTTAGATGCTGTTAATGCTTTGCTTCAGTGTTTGTTCTTCTTCAGTATTGACTGCGTGTGCCGGCCAACGTTTACCCAGTGATGCGTTGTGCGTAGGGATTTAGTACTCTTGTGTTCTTTAATTGCCCCTGCGATATGCAGAGTTGGATATTTGGGCGAGGCGAACGTAGCGGTCGCCTCGGGCCTCCCTTCTTCAGAGACGCCGTGTACTCCATTTGAGAGTTGCGCACTTAGTTTTTGCATTGTTTTGTTAAGAAGCTTATGAACCACTCTAGAGACACATTTAATAAACTCTGCAGCATATCATATGTTTTTAAAAATAAACCAAAATTATGTGCAAATGTGCCAAAAGTGCCCATCAACAACTTTCATGTGGAGACAAAAAACTATTTAGAATCAAATGTGAAATGGACTTGAATTTAGTTCATAAATTGAAATGTTAAACAAATGTAATTCTTTTATCCACTTAGTGCCTCATCTACCTTTCGCAGTGGCGATGTTTCTGGGCTCCTTTCTTAGAGCTTGCCTCGGGCCCCAACTTCTAACATCCACCCCCAGTGATACAGACCATTTATCTGAACCAAACACGGACATAAATGACATAAAAGTTTATGTGTTATTTAAAGCATGTGTAGGATAATGCAAGCTTATCCTAATGTTACTGCAAGAGACATTACTTTGACGGTAAAACAAAAATTGCACTTTGTAGTACTATCATCACATCCAGTTTATTTCAAGTCCTTTTGTGAGGTACAAGTGCTCTTCGAATCTTCTGCAGATATTCAATTTTGCAAGTCTAGGTGAAGAGCACAAAACTGTGCTCTTGGGTGGGATACTGATGTCATTAATGGTGCTGAGGAGTAAGATGTAGGAGGGGCGACTGCAGAGACGTTCAGAGGTCTGGTGATACCTAAGGCAACTGCTTGATGTGAGAAATGCAGGCATTTGCAATACGTAAAAACTAGTGTTGACAAAAAACAAATTTGGAAAAGTTAAATTAAAAATACTTCAAAGAGTTTTTACTTTGAATGTCTTACTCTTTAATAATTTGTTCGATTCTGTAGGATTACATGAAGCATATGTTGATAAGTAAAATTATTCTAGTACAATACGTATGCCTTGAGGAACTAGATATTGCATTTATGCATGCAAAAAGATATCAGAGAGACCTGCTTGTGTACCGACGCTTAATCTCTGATAAATTGTTTTTCATTAACTCTTTGCTGTATTTGCTACACATGCATATTTTTACTGTGATCGAGGCGCATCTTTTATACTGCAATAATTAGTGTTGTGTTTGCGGAAGTGTAGGGTGACTTGAAAAACACCGTAAGTATATCACATACGCAGTTTTTCATATCTGTTTATTCCAATCGAACTACTGCGATAACGATCTGTATACAGTACACGATCGTTTTGAATCATTTATTCACTTTGACCACCCCAGTGGGCAGTAGGTCCGTAAATAGGAAATTTGCGGAATTTGTCTGATTTCCTGTAGGCAGCAATTTTGTCCAGTGATTCAAACCTCTCGAGGTAATTCTTCACTTTTGGAGATTTCTCCAACGATTCAGGAGAAAACAGTTGAATGTGACTCAAAATCTCTCCAAAAGCAAAATCGATGTACATCAGCTTGTCACCTACAAAACCGATAAAATAGACATTTTAGTCTCTTGTTTTCTCAACAACACTTTCAAAGAGAACTTCCTTATCAAAAAAGGCAAAGTCTGAACAGACTCGTGAATTTGCTCCGAAATTAGACACCGTTAAAATTTGCAACTATTCATATTAAGACTAGGTGAGATGAAAACGCTGGAAGGTTGTCTTTGAAGTACTTGTCTTTAATTTCGTCGGATGTTCTGCTGAACAGCGTTAAAATGTAAACATTAGAGCATTCGAAAGAAGCACGTTATCAGGTTTTTGGGGTAACTTCAACTAAAGTAAAATTAGAGGTAAAAATCATTGGCTTCATGAAGATTTTTGTGTGAAAAAAGACGACACCTTCACTTGTCATGGCGATATCACTGCTGTCGAATCAAGCCAAGAGGTTGCTCGTGAAAAAATTGATAAGCTAGAAAGTAGACTGGATAAATTAAAAACTAAACTTGAACAACAAGAAAATGAGAATCGCAAAGAAAGGGTCTTGCATGAACTTTGCTGTGAGGATTGTAATTTGCTCTTTCGTGGTATTCCCATGAGAGAAAAAAGTAGAACTTCTGAGACTTCCGAAAAGATCGTTTTTTAATTTATTTCCGATAAATTGCACTTTTCTGCGTCAAATCTTGAAAGAGCCGTATTCTTGAATGTACATTTCCTTCCATGGAAAACCTCTGCTATCGCGTCATCCACTTCTGCTACCATACACTACCCAATGATGTGAAATTTTCAACCATGAAAGACCGAAACTCTGTCCTCAACCTATACCCGTGCCAGACAGTTTAATTGTGGCATGACAAAGCATCTTCCAATCGCATGTAGACTCAACGACGTAGTCTTCTCTATACTGCAAAAAAACTCTACAAATAAAGATAGCGAATTGCAGTGGAAACTTGTCAACACCGACTCTACATACTCTTTGCTGACGGTGAGCATATCTCTAGCAACGTGTAAGAATTTGTCAATCTGCCGTTTGAATGCCCGCTGTTTTTTTGCTTACAACTCGTCAGTAAAACTGACGAATCAGATGATTTTACCACTAAAACTCGCATAATGAGGTGCAGTTCCTGATTTGTATCAGCAGTAATTGTATATTGAGTCCACAGCAATATGGCTTCCGTACCTCTCTACCGAATTAGCAATTGCTGCCGTCTATGATAACATGATTTGTAATAAAGATAGCAACTTAATAACTTCTACTCTGTTTCTAGACCTCAACAAAGCCTTTGATTGTGTTGATCATAATATATTACATGAAAAATTGTTCTACTGTGGAGTAAGAGGAACACCCCTAAAACTTTTTGCTTCTTACTGAGACAACAGGCTTCAGTGTACTAAAATAGGAGATGCTAAATCTTTTTTTTAATGCAACATCTGGCGTGCCCAAGGGATCAGTTGTTGGGCCTTTACTATTCCTAATATATGTTAACGACATTGTGAAAGCCTCCAACTTTAATAATATTATTTATGCTGATGATATCAATCTGCATATTTCGGGGAAAACCACAAAATATTTGAAAAAACAGTTGATCACGAGCTCAAAAAGATTGAACACTGGGTTCGTGCTAACAAATTATGTATCAATTATTCCAAAAGCAATTTCATGCTCCTGAACAACCACAACAATACCAATTTTTCAGTTTCTTAATCATCACCCAATATGATAACAAAGCAGCTTAAAATATCTTGGTGTAATTTTTGATAACAAACTTAATTGGAAGCCTCAAATTGAAAACCTGGCGATACAACTCTTCAAATCATGTGGAATGTTGTTCAACTAAAACGCTATACCAACATTTCAGTTCTCAAATCTGTTTACTTTACTCTTTTCCATTCCTATTTAACTTATTCAATACTTAACTGGGAAAGGGCCAACAAGACGACATTACTCCCTTTAATTAGATTGCAGAACAAAGCTGTGAGAACCCTTGAACATAACAAAACTAAAACAGCTGTACTCTATTCCAAGCACTGAATTTTAGAAATACCAGACATATTTAAATTGTCAGTTGGCAAATTTATGTACTCCTTTTATACTGGTAGATTGCCTAATCACTTTGATAACTACTTTGCTGAGATTGCATCAGTCCACAAATATAAACAAGACCTGCTTCTTTGCAAAAATATTATTTACCCAGAATGAAAACGTCTCTGGGTCAGCTTTCTTTAAACCGTCTAGCCTTTCATTTTTCTCGCCCTTAAAAGGTGGTTCTCTTAAACCGGACTCACTCCGAACTTAAATGTACTAGCTGTGGTGTTCCTCAAGGTTCTGGTTTATGCCATCTGTTGTTTTTTAATCTATGTAAATGATATTGGTATGAACATCATTACAGCATCTTTCCCTCGTTTTGCAGATGACGGTACCCTGGTTTATTCAGATAAGTGACCTTTGTGCTTGCACAGCGTGCTAACTCAAATCTCTGCACATTCCACAATTGATCAGATGTTTGGAATGTTACTTTCAATCTACAAAAAACTGCCTTTATGACCATATCTCAGCATAGGAATGATCAATCCCCTCTATTGTTTAATTCGGTCATTTCTCAATTTTGTGCTCCGCCGCACTGTCCTTATGATTTACAAAACAAACATGTTACCGGTTTTTGATATGGGAGTATTATCTACGATAACTGCTCTGATTGTGAGTATTGAATGTTAAAGTAGCCTACAACTCCTGCCACTCATAGGCGTAGCCAGGGGGGCCAAAGGGGCCATGCCCCCCAAATTTGTAGAACATATAGTCATTTTTTTATTTGAGAGGCGTTTGTCCAAACAAGATAGTGTTATTCGCCTAAGATCAACATTTGGCCCCCCAAATTCTTGGGTTGGCTACGCCACTGCTGCCACTATAACATTATTTGGATTTCTTAAAACTCCATCCTCTAACGACGTGCCATCTGATCTAAACCTCACAGCTTACATCTACGCAGAGAAATATCTTTGCTTCGTTATTTCTCCAAATTAATTTTTGATATGGTGCCCTGCTACTTCCTGCCACTTTTTCCAGATTGTTCAATGAATTCGTTCCCTTTGCTTTACGTCATAACCAGCATGTTCAAATTCCACTGTAAAAAATCTTGGCCTATGACTCTTTTATCCGTAGGACGTCCAGTTTGTGGAACATCTCTTCCACTCGAAATCTAATTCTCATCCTGGCACTCATTTTTCATGAATCACCTAAATTCCCATTGTCATTTATCAAAAACAGTACTCATCACCTGTTAAGAATCAATCCCCATCTAACGTCTGCAGTACGTTTTTGCCTCGTTTCGCCCACGATCCGTTGAATATCACCAAAAACAAGTATCGTGTTTGTGTATGCGCCGATGTAGAGACCAAACTATACCTGTTTTTTTATTTCAGCGTTCACAGTACAGCTCGAGCAGCACTTTATGTTGATGTTAATGAAATTTTGCCTGATGTGGACGAGCTGAACGCTTGGAGCGTTTGGGTCACATCGATATGTTGCGTTTATTTTTATTTGTTGTACCTGATGCACCGATCCCTATTTCAGGTGCGTCTTTAGTGCTGATGAAGATTTCATGAAATCCTGTAAATGATTCTAGTTACTGTATACCAACTATAATCGGCTTTGCTTTTTCTTCATGCTTGCTGTAGTTTTCTTGTGTTGTTGTACTCTTTGAAAGCTCGACGTGACACTACAAAATTGCACCAATCAGACTAGCGCCTGTTGTAGAAGTGTCGTTAAATAAATAAATAAATTGAAAATTACCCAATATTCACTTCAGGAAAGTACTTCAGAAACTCAAACTTGTACGAAATGAGACTATCCAGGTGATTTACCTGTCAGCCACGTATGCTTACTCAGGACTTTTTCAAACTTGCTGAGTTTATTAGGAAGCTCTTTGATAAAGTCATCCTTCCGTTTATCGTAATCAAAGTACACCAAGATTCCAAAATCTATTCGAAAATCCCAAACAGCCCCTTGCGCCACGTCGCATTTTCTTTCTTCTTCCTCATTAACTGGGTACAAAGCTTTGAACTTTCTGCCAATGTAACGCAAAATAGCCATGCTGTCAGCAATCCTAATCTCCCCATCCACCAAAAATGGCAAATTGGCGAAGTCACCTTGAAAAGATGGCTTATCTTTCTCAAACCATATTTTTCGATCGGCCTCTTCATACCGTTTGTAGTTATATTTCACACCCAAATATTCCAGCATAAGTACAATAGTTTCTCCAAATCCTCTAACGTTCCAATAACACAATTGTAATCCAGACATTTTCAAGCTTTGTTAATGATCACCTAGTTGTTTATTATTTTATATCATAAAAAGAGCCTGCAAAACCTTTGAAGCATGTGTGCAATAGTATTACAGTATTCCATTTTGCTTGTGAAATCTCAAACAAGCATCAATTCTTCAAACTCTATTACG
>JGI24021J15306_10011178_pt1 | contig 11156 bp, 4 predicted proteins | sample Ectturendosymbi1_FD_15306 | JGI IMG/M metagenome (IMG submission 15306)
ACAGCTGTGAATATAGTTTTTGTGAAGAAAAACAGAAAGTAGGCCTCTTCGCGTACCACCTTGAATGTCTTCGCGTACCACTAGTGGTACGCGTACCGCAGTTTGAGAACCACTGCTTTAAATAAACCATTTCTTGCACAGGGTAGAGACAAAAATGTTAAATGCAAAGCTTATTTTGCTGATTTTGGGCAGTCCGAAAGTGTTTATTTCACTAAAATAAAACTTCTAATGAACAAGTTTTTATACAAAAAATATGGCCCCAATATCACATAAACTGCACGTAGGTACTTGAACTTTTATTTAATTTGGGTAGGATCGGGCTTGTTGTGGACAAAAGTTGAATAAGCAGCAGACTGTGGACAAAAGTTGAATAAGCAGTAGACTATAGTACTTTTTTCCTACAAGCTTTCATGAATGAGTGCAGCTGATTTTATTAGTTACGCGAAAACATCAAAATTACCCCACTGCAAAGTTACAATGCAGGTAACTACAGACTAGGTTAGAGCGCTCAGTGACAGCACAAATTCCATAACAGCAAACTTAACCGTAAAATGTAGCCTACATACCAAGTAGGCTAAAAATGAAGTGCGCTAGATTAGTTGTAGGCTAAGTTAAAGATGACTACTGATCAGACCTGCTAGAAACAATTTTTTACAAAAGTTCTTCTCAGCACAAAATCAGATGCTTTTTTTCGACCCATATTCTGTTGTCTCTAAAAAAATTTTTTCAACCTACTGAACAGTATTTCTAAAATTGCGTTATCACGATACAGTCGCGTTTCGTACAAAAAATTGAATGGATGAGAAACTGGTTATTGACTCATTGCAAACCTCACATTTACCGATGTGACGTGGACAAACATTGTCTTATCATTTTCAGTGCCCTTGTGGTGCAATGAAATGCTACCATCCATTACTTTGAGTTTATTGCAGTGTTGCCACTTTGGTTTTTTTTTAGGCCAAATATAGAATTTTGTTTTTTTTCAAAGACCTTTGGCCTTTTTTTATTTCTGAGAAAAGGCCAAATGAAATTCGGCTTTTTTGGCCAATTAGATTTTTATGCAGATTCGGCAGATTTAAAGATGATTTTCTCAGATTTCTGGGTACTGGAAGCTTTCTAGACACTGTTTATGGACACAGGATGATACATTTTTAGTGGAAACTCTGCACGAGAATTTATAATTTTTTGTTTTGCTGTTTTATGATTTTAGATTTACAGTTTCAGGTTACTCTTCAGAAAGACCAAAAGTTTCGAGAAGTGTATTAATGGAGTGAGCATTATTCTTTTCATGTATAAAATATGTATATATTGCCTTTTTAAAGCGCGTTTGAGTGTTTCAAAGGTGTCGTGTATTTATCTTATATTTGGCTTTTTTGGTGCTATTTGGCTCTTTTCGCGGGTTGATCTGGCCTTTTTTGCTTACGATCACCTGGCAACTCTGTTTTTTTGGGATATTTGTCTCTACGCGTACCTAGTGGTGTAGCCAGCCCACAAATTTATCTTTTGACTTTAAGCGAGCAACAGCATTTTGTTTTCGACACCGCCTCTCAAAGCATAAAGTGACAAGAAACGCTAGACATTTAGGAAAAATGGTCCCCTTGGACCCCTGCCTACGCCTATGTTCGTATCCATGCGTTTTTTTTCGGGGAGAAGAGTTATGCTTGTTTTGGAAATAACTACATTTATTCGACCTTCAACTTATTTTCTATGGTCAAATGGCACTATATCAATAGCATTTTGTTTTAAATAGTTTGTGATTGATACTTTGCCACTGATTTGCAGGTATTTTTATAAACAAATATCGCCATTTTGGGTAGACAATCGCGATGTGTAATACAAATCGGAAAATGTGCCGAAAATAAACAAATTTTCAAGCCCGAACGTCATGAACTTCTATTACATGCGCATCTGCAATTTTCGAACACAGCACGGAATGGGTCTTGAACAGACTGGCAACAAGGGTTGCTGGCAGGATTTCGTATTTTCGTGTATTTTTGTGTCATTTTTATGCCTGCCCCACGCGTTTTTCGGTGCGGATCTGTGTTTGTTTTCCTAACAATATAATTTTTTGGACAAGCAACAAGTTACGTTTTTAAGGTTGGATAAGTTTGAGAATAATTTCTGAATTGGGGCGAAGACCGCTTCTGCTCCGGAAACATCGTCGTAAGCCTGGCTAATGGTGAGAATCCGGTTGCCCAAAATGTCTAAGAATTAACCGCGTTTGTTAAAAAAAGTTACCTGAGCAGTTGGGTCCTCACCGCTATACAGTCAATACACATCCGGATGAATATGTCCCTGAGCCCCCACCCCCCTAAAAAATCCTGGATCCGCCTATGTGTTCGTAAAGGATTGACATTCGTCACATATTATGCAAATTACCTCCGCAAAAAAGCAAAGGCTAAGCAGTGAAAGCGATAGTGCTTGATATCTGGAGTCTAAACCAAGGTCAATTGTAAATGTGGTGTTAAATCCCAAAATTTTTCACACTTCAGCGTTAACACTGCTATACTGTTTGCAACTGGCGAAGGATAGAACACACGCAAAGGCAGCATTTCAAGAAAATTTACCGCAATAGCAAGCAAGGTCAAATAGCACACTGCACGCTTGCAGTTATTAGTACTGAGTAAAATTAGTCTTTGTCAACATAACATGATGAAATAAATATCGTCTGCTTAATTATACTGAGGCGTCCGTCCACAAGATGATAGCAGAATATAAAACAAATCTTATGCAGGGGCTGTCAAACATAACACGCTGTCCACAAACACATTTAGTTCTGCTAGCGGCTTATAAAACATTTCTTGTCCCACAAATCATAGATTAAGAACATGAAAACTAGGTGCTCTGCTTTGAAAAAATCCTTGAAAAAAGAGACAAGTAGATCATCAAATAGCAACCCAGCATGATTTTGCAGTCATTTGATACGGGCTATTCAATGAAATGTGCAATAAGTTTGAAAAATTCAGTCTTCCACCGTCCGGTTCTTTCGATCTGAGAAGTTCCAAATGAGCAAAGTTGAATTTAACAGTCTGTCTGCATTGAAAAAATGTCTTGCAATATTGGGAAAATGACGTTATGACGTTTTTTGTTTTGTTTTTTTTTATCACACAAACGAATCTTTTCTGTTATCACATCTCAATAACAAACATTTCAGAGGATGCCGTTTATGTTGGCTAATTTGAACTCAATTATGATTGTGATTTGTAAAAGGGAATGACAAGTTCCTAGTAATAACAGCATACAGCAATGTCCTGTAGACCTACTGCCGTTGAAAAAAGATACCGGTTCTTAACAATTTATTTCATTGATATGCATAATTAATAATGATTTGAACTCATTGGTTTGTTTTCTGTTTTCTTTCCAGTTCATAATAGACAGATTACATGGCAGTATTTATACTCAGAGGTAGTGCAACATAGTGTATGGCATGGACATTATCTACAAAATGTTTTTGGATGTGACTTTTTGAGACAGAATGGGCGAAAATATCGTCTGCCCTGTCGCATATAAACGAAAAGTGATATCCCAAACACTTAGCTTCTCCTTTTACGTGCGGTGATTGCTCCATGTCACCTCATGCAATAAATTCAATTCAAGTCAAGACTCTCCAATATAAATGCGCCCGCACCAACCCCTTTTTGTGGTGACCTCTGATTCCGCAAAAGTTGCTGCGCAGATGGCGTGACTGGTTATGCAGTATAATAGGGCTTGCACGAACGTGCAGGACTAAGAGGTGGTACCGAAATAAATTGGAGGCCTGGTTAACAAGGTTGTAAGAAATTGCTTTCAGATAGCGTATGTTGTTGTTCCAGGAGCTCCTTGAATGCACGGCAGATATCCAAGAGCTGTTTAAAGCAGCTGTCATTTCATCAGCTGCTCAGCTTTGTGAACAGAAACGACTCCGTGTGGCACCAGATAGGAAAAAAGTCATCCCATGATGGAACCAGAAAGTTAAAAGTACTTTCCAAACAAAAAAAATTCACTTACAAGACCGGGTCTCAGAACAAAGTCCAACCATCTCTGTTTCAGAGATGCGTTGGGCTCGAACGTCCGCAGCCCAGGTAGTAAAAAAGTCTAAAATTCAATCTTGGAAGTGGTTTGGACATAAATTTTATTCCAATTATTAGCAAGCCAACAAAGTGTTCTGGCAAACCATCGGTGTCTCCTATTAAAAGTTCTAATACTGCTAGATCCATCAAAGACAAACACAAAATTTTTTGCAGAAATGAGCTAAACTTCTGATAGCTTTGCTGGCTTCACCCCAAGGAGAGGCGTAACGAGGGGGGAAAGGGGGCGCAATTCTCTGGGCGCCGAAACACCGCGGGGGCACCCAAAAGCCCCAACAATGTCGCAAGAACTTTCTTCAACAGCAAGTTTGAAAAATCATTTTATCGAAGGTAAAATTTATAAAAATATCAGAATCGGTGATGCCACAACAAACCCTGTTTCAACATCAACTTGGCTATGTGTAATATCTAACATGAAAAATTCTTCACACAAAGCGTGACGAACGTCACTTTTATTTTTGAAACCTCTCCAAATACAAAACCTAAAGAGAAAAATGTGGGGGGACACGGCATTTTATATCCCCACCGTCTGAAAAAGTGGGGGGACACTCTCCGGTGTCCCCCACCTAATTGCGCCCATGATAGCACTGCCTTGAACAGAGACATCAAAACCAAGTGCTGTTCTTCTGTTACAAAAATGTCGGTATTTGACACAAGCAGTGTTCATCTAATGAAGAGAAAGGGCTAATTGTTGACAAAATAAGCGCATTACTTGCGCAGCTACTTCCCATCATGAGAGCTTTTTTGAATATGTGAAACAACTTTACTTACTTATGTAACAACACGATTTTCTTATGAAGCATTCGGAAATCTTGATCTCATCGACATGTTTTTTCGCTCCAGCAAAGCAGAAAAGGAGAAAAATGATCGTTTGCTGCTTGATCGATGGTGACATAGTGCATGCACAGTATTTTAATATATCTGATAACTGAAACTGCCTGATTTAGACATATAGCGTCTCAGAATGAAGCGACTCACAAAGGTTGCATTTCAGTGAAATCAAGCATAGACAACAAATTCAACGAGAGACTATGTTAGTTACATAGTTCAAATACGCTGTTCTTATAGATATGTCAAAATCAGAGACCTTTGACAGTCTACATATCCTACAATTAGTGATTGCAAACATATAGGTCTAACTGCGGAACTGTTCACGCTAATTTTCACGTACAATAAGTCCAGCATCGAGCCGTGCACTTCGGCACAGTTCGGTTCCTAACGTTCGGTTTCGACAGTTCGATTTCACGATGCTCGTCGTATCTACAATGTATTCTTTACTTGCTTACGTTCATGGAAAATAAACTGAGTGGGTGGGCTTAATCAACATGAGATGTAGTGTTTATTTGTAATATTCGACAACATGTAAAAGGTATGTCGCTTAGGGGTAGAGCTATTCAGCGCGCTTTTAATATCAGAAAAAATAGGCTTATGCCCAGTTTATGCCTCCAATGTTTAGATCCCAAATTGGGAGAACGCTAGAACAGGCGCGCAACCAGGAGGAATATTTGAGCATTTGCCACCACCCGAAAATTTCAAAACACTGCATAGCAACTTTGACAACTGCAGAAACTTTCAAAGAATAAAGATGAAATTTTATATTCTAATCGTTTTTAAGAAAAGCCTACAACTTCGAATTTTTCTTTGTCATACTGGTTAATTATCTCCTTACAAGACTTATCTTGAGACAGGCCATCTGATAGAAAATTTTGTAAATGATTGGTATATATTTAACTACAAATATGCTGGAATTGTCAAAACGTGGGAGATAGTTTAAAATGTTGGTATTTCTAAGGCATTTTTTATCCTCTTTTTCGTGTAGGCCTGCCACTTTTTTCTGAGGCAGGCCTCAATTTGGCCTGATGAAACTTTATAACAGGGTATTGTTGAACCGCGCAAACTGCTGAAGCTAAACCGTTAAACCGCGCAAACTGCTGAAGCTAAACCGTTGAACCGCGTAAACTGCTGAAGCTGAACCGCGCAAACTGCTGAATTAACGTAATACGTTGTTCAGTTGCTTTTTTGGTTCGCAACCTGATAGTTTTCAACTAAATTTAGTGTGAGAACTGTTTCACATTTTAGTGACTCCTTGGGCTGGTGCCAGTACCACGGCTTGGGAAAAAGGGTTTAGTAAAGTGTCATATGTGTGCTAGTCAAGTGTTGAACGCACCTCTACAGTACCTACTGCACCGTTTCTGATTTCAGAAATGCAGTGTGTGTGTACGTTTTGATTTTGTTTCTTGTCTTATCTTTTGAGGAAGAGAATTTGCACAGACTCTCGAAACGTCAACGATAAATACTGTATTGTTATTACACCAGTGGAACAACGTTTGTAGCCAGTAGACTATGCTTGGTGACAGAAACAACATAGACCTACTATGTTCACATTGTGTTAGCTTTACGTTAGCTTGGGGCTACTACAAGCTACTATTTTACGAATTTTTGCATTTTATGTTCAGTGTTTTACCGTTGCTGGGGTTTCACAGCCAAGCTCTAACGTTGTAAAGGAAATTCGAATTTCACAAGGTGTTGTTTAGGTAGTCCTGGCAAAAGTGGCGAGGCCCACCCACACCTGGTGGTGAGCCTGGCCCAGCCATTCGTAATAAAATTCAAGTTGCATTCCTGCCTGCTTTACTTTCAAGAGTGCTTCAGTTGGCAGACCAAGTGATAAGTCTCGTATCAACGATTGAAACAATAGCATCAGTGAGTAAATATATCCTAACATTCATGCCAGTCTCTGTATCTGACATCTTCACCACTTGCAATATCGTCTGCAGAAATTATCTCACAGCAAACAAATTCAACTGAAGTGTCAAACGTCTATAATGGATTTGATGAATTTGCTAAAACAAGACGAAAAATTAGGCAGGTTTACCAGTAGCCTATACATCTACCACACTAAAGCTATGACTGTGCTAGACTGAACCAGGTGTTTATATTAGGCTAGCCTACTAATTTTTAATCTGTCCTGATCGTTCGGTCTGCATCTTGGTTAAAACTGAAAAGTTCTCATTTTCGGAAATGTTGCTTTATCTGCGACCGTTTGCGAAAAAGTTGTACCACGATTGAATCAGTCGATGGCGTCATCAAATGAAATTTCATGAAAATTGCTCCCCCCCGAAATAAAGAGTTTGTTGCGCCCCTGCGCTATAATGACAACTTTTGTCCACTTTATCATGCTTCTCAATTGCACGCACTAAAAATGACCTTATGTAAAGCTGAATTGCTCGTGGAAAATTCTGTAAACATGCGGCAAAGGAAATCAATGGAAGTGAATTAATAATTCACTTGCATTTTGTATTAGCATGCATTTTGTTCCGACTCTTCATATGGATTACTGTCTCTGTGTTGTTATTTACCTAACTAACAGAAGGTTAGACACGGCGGTGGTTCTCAAACGTTTTTGTTGCGACGCTTTTGGAAAAGTTTTCTGGACTTGCGACGCACCAGCAATAAGAATTTGATGAAGACACGTATAATAATCGAAGTTTTGTTGAAACAATAAACAGAAATGTGCATCATTTACAGTAGTCGGATGTGTAGGTTGCTTAATTCACTAGTTAGTCGAATCTTGGAAGATTTTGTGAAACTGCCACCGGCATTTAACACGCCCACGGCAGTAAATCCTACTTTGCATACATACGATGCGGCGAAAGGGATAACTATTCGTAGCGATTTTTTCATCAAAGCTGGATATTCGTCATTCAGTGAAATCCAAAAATTTGTCGGGTTTCCCGTATTGAATTTATTTTTAGGGAATCATCACGGAAAATATCAATTTCGTCTTCTTTTTCTTGTTAGGGTAAAAGATGATGAGGTAGGTTGGACGAAAGGATCACGAATCCATTCATAGCTTCATAAATTCCCTGGAAAGTACTGAATGAATTTCAACTCGAGCTTAGATAGACGTTGCAAAAATAGGGTGGACTTCGTAAATTTGGAGGTTGCATCACACATTTTAATTTCAAGCAAATCATTAGACAACGGTACCAACTTCAACTGTTGGGCAGCTTCTATATCATCGTACTTACAAGACCGATTGCAGCAGGCTGTGGTAGTTCCTCAGATTTGGTGTGTCGGACTTTTCAGACTGAGTAATTCTGTGTTCAAGTTGGTAGGATGCTAATAAAACCTTTGTTGTGATTTGCGTGACTTATGAAATGATGGCACTTGTCTCTTTAAATCATTTAGGCTACTTTACGGTAAAAAAAGACCTGGGTTTATTCACAAATTATGGATGTGATTATGTTACATGACGTGAAAGTTTATTTGGTATCATGCTTTCGCTGGTCAATACTGTACCTTGCTTCAAACAACACTCTGAGGTTTTTCCTCTCCGTTCTACAAGACAAATGTGAACTCAACATCCAAATAACCGTTGTTATACTTGCGAGATTTCTTTTTAGGCCTGTCATTTTCAATCGCGGGCTTAAGCTTAAGGTACAACATTAGCTTCCTGTTTCCAATCCACTTTATAACTGCTTCTTAACTGTAGCCTTCATTTGTCTGACGCAAAGTAGCTCAAACAAAATTTGTGCAATACGTTTGTCAGTAAATAATAGCGACAGTTACCTAATCATGAGACAGCAAATAGGCTATTGACTGTCAGTATGCTCGCACATGAACAATAACTGTTCTTTAGTGAAGTTATAACATACTTCATTGAATTTTACTCTTATTTGCTCATGAAATAAAACTGCACTAATTTTACTTTTGTGCGACGCCCTTGGAAAATTAAAATGACGCACCAGGGCGTCGCGACGCATAGTTTGAGAACCATGGAAGGAGGGTGTTCGAGGAATCTGTCTGCCATGCTGTGCTATCATAACTCTGCAAGGATTCTGACTGCACTTATCAACATTCAAGTGTCGAAGTACGACAAGGGCGACTCACAAAGCATTTTACTAAGAAATTGATTTTGTGTCAATACTCATTTTCGATCCTGAGTCTGACGCAAAATAAATACTATTATTGATCAATCTTGGCTTGCCCCAATTCTATTGTCACCCAAGGAGACCTCACGCTAAACAAACTAGTCGCATGGATAGAAACAGCTTTCAGAGCAATCGATGTTAGTGGTAATTTGAATGCAAGATTTCGCCGTGAATATCAGAAAACTGTATCAACTTTAGTGATTCGGCAGAGATAACATTAAAAATAGATGTTTAACAATTGGAATTTAGCAGAGTCGGATTTCTAGCACTGGCCGACCATTGCCTAAAAAAATTTTGCCGCTCCCATTTCACCCTGAGAAAAATTTTGTCCGTGCTAAAAAAACTTTGCCGCCCCTGCAAATTCTGCTGTCCTAGGCTATAGCCTCGAAAGACTATATGGGAAATCGGGGCCTGGGGACCAACTTACAAGGTTCCCGAGAATCAGTTTAATTACTGCTCCAAACTATTCTGCAAACTTTCATATTTTTCACTCAACACTTGAGCGAACCACTTCATTGCGCTTTTTTGAGGTGGCAGCACGCTATTTTTATGCTCTGCATGACCCCTGCTCTCTGTGACTTACCGATCAATGTGTCTTAAGAACAGCACATGAATATTTATGAATAGACCTGGCTAATAGTGTTGTAGTTACATTTCCGCTCAACTCGTATGTGTTCAGGAGCACATAACTGTCTTGCTAAATCATTTTTACCGAGTATAAAAACTTTCGCTATAATTGTATTTTCTTTGTGCAGTCTGCAACAACATAAATTTCGGAAAGAAACTATAAAAACTGTTCAATGCCTTTCAATAGCGTTTCATTGCATAACCACGTTGCAAATCTGCATACTAACGTTGCAAATCTGCTGTCCGTGCCTACACTCTGCTCACATAACCGTCATATAACCATCATAAGTTCTTTTTCTCCTGCTTGTCGGTGCATAGGAAGTTCGGCGGCGCTGAGTTGAATGCTTTCCTGCTGTTTCACACTTTGCGAATGACTTGCCAGCGCATGACCATGACAGCGTTATAGCCATTTTCACTGCAGCGTGAAGTTAAAGGCTGTTTGTCAACACACTTCCTTCTGCGAAGGTCAGTTCAGCACAAATGCTTCCACCAACAGATTGCCGGGAGCAGTCATGCGGTCGTAACCTTCCGTAGAATGTTTTGTACGACTGCGAAAGGGCCTTGAAAATACCGACCGCGATATCCAATGTGCTTCTTTTACCTGCTGTGGTGATGCAACGTTATCCATACGGTTATTTATCAAATTTCATGCTGTTCTGAGGTTCCTGAGATCGTACAACAACCTTTTTGCTTCAAAAGAGGAAACAGAGCTGAAGCTTGAAACGCTGGACAATCGTTATCTCCGGATACAATCGTTGTGAACCCCGAGCGTTGCTAAAAATGACACACTGACCGTTATATTTTCTTTTTCAAACAAGTGAAGTGGTTGGAATAGTTACTTCCAGTTTGTTTTGTTCAAAATAGTGTTTGCTCTGGTCCATTTTCAAAATATCTAGCAAGCAGACCAAATCTAACATGTTTTTGAAAAAGTACAAAAGTGATCGTGCAATACTGTGAAGCATTGGTTGAATCTTCGATATCGTGCACCAGTAAGTAAAGCTCAGGACATTTCAATTCAAACTGTGTTGTAACCAGGGATGTAGTGCTAAAAAAGAGTTTGGTGTGGAAACGGCGTTTCCACACCAAACTGAAAGGAAGCATGCACCAAATGGTTCGAATAAAGTGAGCATTCGCCTACAAGAATCTCCACACTGGATCTCAAGGGCGTACGCAAGGGGGGGTTGGGGTTAAAACCCCCCTTGAGCTTGATATTTTACAAAAATTTTATTACCTGCGCAAGGAGATTAATTGTTTTCGCATACTTTTTGCTTGTTAATTTGTCGACGTAATGCAAATACCACAGAATAAATTTGCATGCAAATTTCAAGGAACATTGTAAATGGGCTAAATATGTAATAATTAGGTTTTGGTGTGAATCTGGGCTATCGTCTGCGTCCAGAAACCATCTCACAACATTTTGCAGACCTTTTGTCCACTAAGCATGTTTAAGATCGTGTTCCGCGATAGTTCATTTTGTCCGTAACCATTGTCTTTATATTGTCTGCCAAGGGCGTACGCAAGTGGGAGTTGG
>JGI24021J15306_10011181_pt1 | contig 11155 bp, 6 predicted proteins | sample Ectturendosymbi1_FD_15306 | JGI IMG/M metagenome (IMG submission 15306)
AGATCACGGCGATGGAAGTTACACGATTAATGGCACCTTGAAACTGCCTCAAACTGTACAGAAAAACGGGTCGTATTTCATGCATGTGTACTTCACTCGCAGCGGACACGTTCCGGACAGCAGCATGGGTGAACCGTATTCGGAAAAATACATGGTGTACCGATCAAAAAGATTAAACCGCTACAAGAAAAGAACCATGAAAAAGACGCAAAATTTGCTCACAGGTGAGACGAAAGCCGATCCGGAGTTATTGAAGCATTTGGAGAAACGAGGGGGCTCGGACATTGTGTCGCACTGGCACCCAAACTTGACAATTAATCTTGTAGCTGATACCACCCCTTGGACCAGGGGTAAGATTCCATCTCCTCTGGACCAGTATGTCATTTTCAAAGAAGATGATCCTTTGGTTTACGAACCAGTCGTGTTCTTAAATGATTACTGGAACTTGCTGCGCGATTATACTCCGATCAACGAGACTGTTAAAGAAGTGCAATTTCATCTCACCGTGCAACCGATATCTATGTTCAAGTTGCAAATGTACGTATCGCAGACCATGCGCAATCAGTGGTTCAATGTCTTAGGGGANGATTACACGCAGGAGTCGGAGGAAGATCAAGATTCGGTGAAAGAAGCAATGCTGGAGACGAACCCTTACATGCTCGGACTGACTGTGGTCGTGTCAATTGTACACAGTGTGTTCGAATTTCTGGCATTTAAAAACGACATACAGTTCTGGAAGTCTCGCAAGTCGCTGGAAGGTCTTTCTGTGCGTTCTGTCATATTCGGCGTGTTCCAAACTCTGGTCGTGCTGTTGTACGTCATGGACAACGACACGAATTTCGTAGTGCGAGTGAGCATTTTCGTTGGTTGCCTCATAGACGCTTGGAAGATCACGAAGGTCGTGTCGGTCAGCGTTGACTGGAGCGATCGCGTTTTAGGGATTTTTCCCAGAGTTAAATTCACAGACAAGTCCACGTACGTTGAGTCCGAAACGAAAAAGTACGATCAGCTTGCTTTCAAATACCTGGGCTGGTTACTCTTTCCCTTGCTAGTTGCTTACGCCGTGTACTCGTTGATTTATGATGAGCACAAAGGCCTGTACTCGTACGTGCTCAGCATGCTTTACGGATTTCTGCTGACGTTCGGCTTCATCATGATGACACCACAGTTGTTTATTAACTACAAGCTCAAGTCAGTTGCTCACCTTCCTTGGCGCATGTTAACGTACAAGGCGCTCAACACCTTCATCGACGACATATTCGCTTTTGTTATAAAAATGCCTACCATGTATCGCGTGGGATGCTTCAGGGATGACATTGTCTTCTTTATCTACCTTTATCAGCGCTATGCATACCGCGTAGACCCAAAACGTGTCAATGAGTTCGGCACTTCCGGGGAAAGCGCCGATGGCGCCGCGACCGCGCAGGCGGTCTGTGCTCCTGCAGACAAGAAGAACGACTGAAGGTCGTGAGCGAGATTTTTAGTCATGACCTGTGTCCCATCCGCTCACCCAAAGAGGTAACCGAACATCGTGTTTCGCATTGTGGCTTGTCACCGAGTGCACCAGTTGGCCCCTGTCTTCCGCGCGCTTGGCTAAACTTGTTTCATCAGTGCTGAAAAAATGCGTTTCATCAGTTTCTCTGATTAGTGCAAGTCCAGGAAGGTCTGGGATATTCTGATTTTTTTAGTGGCTTAGTCATTTCGAAACCATGATCGCGCCGATTGTGTGCTCCATGTCACGGTGTTATCGCTATTTTGAAGGGAATGGAAGCAAATGCTGTTAATTCGTTGTGGCGGCAAACTCAAGCGTTTTGCGAGCAGTGGTACCGTATTCTTTTTCATGTTGCTCCGTGAAGAAAACTCTACAGTACATCATCACCATTGGCTGTTATTTCTTTGTTGTTGTCGCGTGTTCGGATGTGAACTGAATTTATTTTTTCTTCAGTTAGTGAAGTCTCACAGACACAGTGCAAGTTGCCCCCCTTGTCTTACGTTCTGGCTTACAATTATCTCCTGGTTTTCGACTTTTATGAAAGCTATTTATGCACCCTCCACTTCAGCGTCGTTGTGAGGTGGATGCCCATGAAAAGTTTTTTGCTGTCTTGGTGAGGGCTGTGATTGGAAAACTAACGTTGCACAGTTTGACGACTGCAATAGTGAAGCTTTACAGGAAGACAATTTTGAAATAGCGCAAGTCCACGCTAAGCTAAATCGCGCTGGTACATCGCTGTGGGAGTTAACCCACCTTCGTGCGGTCATGACGAGAACCATCGAGTAAATCGCCCACAATCTTACATGTGTCCCGATCGTTTTTGCGTTCGTGTGTTGGAGTCGTCAAAGGAACATTCATTGAATGCAAACCGCTTAATTGCGCCAAAAAGTTTTCGTGCAAATAAAGCCTTGCAATCGTGTCGTTTAAATCATACTTGGCCTTATCAAACAGCTGAAATCGGACCAACACAGATAGCGCAGATGCTGTGTGCGCTATATGATCCTAACATCTCCCATAGACCGATTTGTTACGCAGACATACGAAGTGGCGGAAAATATACACAGTGATAAGTACTGACTATGCTGGCAAATGACACCAGTAGGTCAAACAGCCGCAGTATAAGAGTGTATTTCTTACCATGATACTGCAAAGGTAAGGTCTGCATTCTGCAATACATGAAGGCTCGGTTGAACTTTCATATATCATACTGACCAGTTGAATTTCACAATTTATAATTCGGTTTTACGAATATAGTTGAATCAAATGTAGAATTTCCTAAAAATGCGTTAGTTAGTAATATGATAACCGAAATTTACGAAATACAAATAAGGTAAGACAGAGTTCATGAAAATGCGTATTGCTGCTGTGGTATTGTGCAAAATTTCCTGTTAACACAAACGCGATGCCAAACTACCTTGGCGGAGGCATCACTTGCAGTAGTTACTAACCGGCAATTATGCTGGTACGTCTGTGCATCAACACTGTCCTTTCATGCCTCCGCTGTCTGGAGTGGCACACGATGCAGGAGAGGCTTCTGCCGTCGTTAGCAAATGTCGCTGGTAGCACCCTCTTGAACATTGTGTAAAGGCATGTTTAAATATGCTATGCCGCCAATTATTAACGCCTTGTTGTTTTCACTCATATGGCATCACGTCTATAAAATATGGCGCTCTGTAGCTAATGCGACTGTTCTAGCTGCGAGATCACGTTAGTCGGAACAATGTTGGTTGTGAATTTGCATTGCGCTTTGGATTCTTGGCGATAGCATCTCACGGACTGGCGTGGAAGCACGGCTGGAATCAAATTAATTTAAGACGTGCAAGAGCAGAGCATTATAACCAGTAACGACATGCTCGAAGTCGCATCTCCGCAGCAAAATTGTCCGAAAATTCAGCAAATCGAACAAACGAAAGCAATTGTCTTGGGAATCAGCAGACCCTTGCGCACAGACTCGAAGAACAGATTAGTTGAAAACTCGGCAACCTTAAAAATAGTACCCAAGGGTAGATTGGAATTAACACAATTGCAGTGAGTTTCATCGTTCATTTCATTACAAGTTGCGTGGCATCCATCACAAAAGCGACTCTGGGCAACAGTGTGCAGTTTGGTTGCTATACAAGCATTTTCAGCGATGCAACCGTGAAGCTACGACGGTTGCTTCAGGTGCGAAAGAATTCCAGGCTTTTGAAGCAACGGCTTGTATCTGCAAGAGCAAACTCGGTTTTGACATAAATATGTAAATAGCCCACTGGTACGTCTCCTTGGCGGCTTGAAGTCTACGTTTCAGTGGAAGCACACAAATGTAAAATAGCATATTAGTGTATCATGAGTTAGGGATCGCCTTACCAAAAAATATCAAGCTTCCGTAAATTTATAAATTTAAGGGCTGGCATGCGTTACATACCCAGATATAAAAGTGTTCACCCACACCAAGTTAATCTTTATGTCAAGACCTTTCATACCTCATTGAGAAACAATTTGTATGGTGTTGTTCAACGGTGTGCATCTTCATTTAATTTTTTTACCCGAACACTTCAAATTTCTAATGCTTTATACAAATCTTAATTTTTCCTCCACTATTTAACACTCCTGTATAATTATAACCAATCACAGTAGTTGCTTGGTGCGTTCTTTCGGTGTTAGTTCTTATCTAGTATTGCCTGTGCGCAGCAACCAAAACCCTCGGTGGCGCCTCGCTATTTTTTAATATTCTTTTGATTCCCTTATTACTCCAGCATTTCAACGATGTGTGCAAGCCAAATTTGTAAAAATTGATTATACAAAACTAGTAAAATACTAATGGCAAATCTTGCTTTAAATTTAGTGAAAACAAACGTTTGTCAGCAGCGGCGTAACGAGGTTGGTGGATGGCGCCCGGGCCAAAAAACAAGTTGGGCGCCCTCATGTTCGAACCTGAGGTCTTTCGGAAGCAAATGTACTGTATTGAAGAAAGTACTTGGTGACATTGTTGGGACTTATCGGCGCCCGGGGCATTGTGCTCCCCTCGTTACGCCCCCGTTTGTCAGCCTCTAGCTACATATTTCGCAAAAACATTTCAAAGCTTGATCAAAACAATTTATATGATTTTGTGCGCCGCTGAGCACCCCCATCGACTGTTTTTAGGTGTTTACTTCAGAATCTGAAGTTAGAATGTGTTTTAGGATTCCTGTATGACGATGAGTGAATGCAGTTATAGGTGCGCTGTTTCAGTGTTTGCTCCTCTCTCAGTTTTGACTGCGCTGATCCACTACTCTGCAGTGAGCATGCGATATGACAAGCCATTTTTGTATTCTTTTGTTATTCGATTACCGTTTCGATGTGGAACATGAGTCTGACCCAAACAAAATACCGGTGTATATCTGAGCCACCAGCCCTATAGCCACACCTCATTTGGACCTAGCCTATATTGGACCACGCAGTGGCGTAGCAAGGCTAAGTGCCACCCGAGGCCGACCATAAAAGCGCCGCCCTTTCCACCCCTCAAATTTGCTTACAAAAATTTTAAATGGAAGTTCATGTTTCGTGCTAATTTAAAAGTATAAGGATTAATGACGCATCTTCAAAATCGCAATCAAACACTAACAAAGTGAAATGTGTCATGTTTATGATTGTCGATTATGATTCTTGCTTTTTCTGCTTGTCGCCACCTTTCTCATCATTAATTTTTCTATTTTTTGCTTTCTTTGCATAGGCATATGCGAACCCCACATGTTTCGTCAAACTTTCCTCCGTGTTGGTTTTTAAATATCCGGAATGCTTACTGCATGACATTTTAAAAGTTTACTCATTCCAGGGGATCAAACGAAAAAATTAAGGGATGTGATGGCGACATACCTACCTTACAAATGTAAACATTTATGTATGTTAAAATTTCGTGTAGTATCCCCGCCTAAAACTAAATTTAATATATATACTGCGTATAGCAGGCATAGGCGTAGCCAGGGGGCCCAAAGGGGCCATGCCCCCTCCTAATTTTTAGAAAATATAATCATGTTGTGCTTTGAGAGGCGTTTTTTCCAAGCAAAATAGTGTTATTCGCCTAAAATCAGACATTTTGCCCCCCCAAAATTTCAGGGCTGGCTACGCCACTGATAGCAGGCTATATAATCAATCAGATAATATGATCGCAGTGGTACAAAGACCGTTTCATTTTTCATTTCACGTCTCAGTAGTGGTTTAATCCTCTTAGATTATATGGAAGACTTCGAACGTTAGCTCTGTGGGCACTTGCGCGGAGCCCTCTATAGGTGCAGGGACTCATTTTGAAATAATATTTTAAACAGGTTTAAAACAGGCTATGGTTGAGAAGCGCTTGCTTACAGTCTTCATCGTGACCTGCGCACTTGGTCTAGCTGTTGTGTTGGACTTCTTCCAATTACACGTGCATAGTGTTATTCCTCGCCCTTGTTCGTTACCAGCAGAACCATCACCAGAAGGTCTTCAATTGGGTGACTACGTTTGTGCAGGGGGGGCTGACATTCTAAAACTTGACAAAAAATCCACCGATTTATAGTGTTTCATATTTCAATTTTGGGGGACTTGTAGCTTTTTGGGGTGGCTAAGCCCACCAAAGCCCCGTGGCGACGGGACTGGTTACCAACAGACGTCTATTTCGAAAACTGTGTTACCAAACCATGCCAGCAGGGACATAGGCCTTTTGGATGCTCAGCAGTGATTACAACGTCTTACGTTCGACGGTTATTGCGATGAAAACTTTATTCAGTACACCCATTGCGTACATTTCGATTAACCCTCTTTTTAATAAAAGCGTTAACCACAATCATATCTAAGCCAGGGTCGGATCCAGGGCGGGTCGATCGTCCCCCCTAAAACCTACGAAAGTTACTTCATTCACCATAATTTTGTACAAATCNGAAAACAGCATTCGCGATATAAGGCCATTTTGCCGTCCATTATTTTGTCACAGGTGTGTTGNGAAGTATACTTCATCTCCCTTGCAGTAGTGAACCCGTAATGAGACTTGACAANCAAATTTTACTGAAATCGCCCCACCTAGACTTACTGGCTGGATCCGTCCCTGATCTAAACATATCGTTACCCCTGCGTTAGGTTTTCATACTAAGGTTCTTGCCTCAAACTCATCAAAATGAGAGCAACACCTTTTTTAAACTTTTGTTGAAATAACTTATTCTATGACTGCCAATGTTTAAAGTGTACAGTGGAACAAAGACGACTTCACGAAAACCACGTTGCCTATCGTCTGGCTCTTATTCACTCTATTTGCAGTTGAAACCTACAATCTGAGCTCAACGTTGCCCATGGAAATACACCAACTGCACTACCCCGCTTCAAGAACATCATTTTCTGGCACCATTACGTCATGTAGAAAAACAGCAGTTGTATTGAAACTGAGAAAAGTTATCTTTGCAAAGTTCTTCACTTCAATCGTTAAAACTCAATGTTAATAGGCCCACCTAATGACTGGGCTAGAGCTTATGGCAATTATTGAAAATACCCCACTTGACATTAAAAAATAGCATGAGATGTGCCAAGAAATGCATTTTTAAATAATTTTGGCTGCGGCAATTAGCGGCATACCAATGCCTGAAATATGCTTGATACCGGGGCAGTTGAAGCGAACGATCTTGCCCAAGGAGCACCACGGCGAGTCACTCATTGTCTGTGGGTTGGACACACAACCTTCCAATTGAGAGGCGGACACTCCGCCACTGGGCTATCGCCGCCGCAGCGAAATCTTCGTCGCCAATGCCTAGGTGACAGGAGATGTTATGACGTGCAGTTGGGGGTTACTGAGATACCAAAGATACGAGAAAAAGGATTAAGCTAGCCGTGATTATTTACCATGATTTCATGCAAAAAAATTTATCAGATTTTGAGAGGAGGGCAATATAAACCGAAAACAACCGGAGCCTTAACGTTTTTAGTCTGCGGTCGAATGTCATATCTTCCCTTTGTGCAAAGGACTTTTGACTGAGATCACTGAAATGGCTTTATCTGGCGAGGAAGGTGTAGGGACTGGGGCACAATTGGCTCCCAAGTAAGCATGCCCGTAAATAGAGGGCGCAGGAAAATTTCGCCCCCTTGGAAAAATGTTTTGGAAGTAGTTTAAAACTATTGGACATAGTTTAAAAAATTTGGTCCCCTCTCAGAAAACTCTTCGCCCCCCAAACATTTTATCAATCTACTCACTCCAAAGCCACAAATCGTGTTCTTTTAGGCTAGCCTGCCAGTCTAGAGCTTCCAAACATGAAATTTGAAAAGTGGTAGAACATTTAAAAATGTATTTAAAATAATAACGAAAAACTAGAACTTTCAAACTCCTTTCAAAAATTAATTTTTGGTCAGCGAAGTGCCGCCCTGGGCCCGCGGCCCCCAGGGCCTCCCCTTGCTACGCCACTGGGCCACGGCACTCTTTTTACGGGCCATTAGCTTTCGGGTCCATGTTCATTTCTCGAGTTTTTCTCCGATTTTCGCAGAAGATTCAACTACTTCTGTATTTACTTTCATGCGATCGATCTTCAGTAAGCCGCTGCGGTTGGTCATCGCGCTTTAACATGATGTTCCTATCTTTAACAAATTAAAATTCATTCATGTATTTCCTAAAATTGCAGGTTCACACTACAGCAAAAGCAGTAAAATTATGTAGCCCATTCAAGAAATTTAATCACAGCCACACACTACCTGTAACAACTCCCAGCAAAAGAGATATTAAAGTTGGTGTTACACTAGAACGCATTGGCCTACATCAGAAAAGCTGTTTCTGAATTAGGCATTGAGGAAATTACATATGGCCAGCAAGTCCTACTGTTCGTTGAAAACAAAATGAACAAACTGAAACAATCAACACATGATAATAAAACCATAGGAATGATATTCACATGAGACATATGATGTACGGCAACAGCAGTGTAAGAAAAGTATAACTTTTTATTGTGCTTTGCGTGACCTATGAGCCACTTGTCATCGAATACGTGGTCATACGGCGTATGCTTTCCTAAACTAAAAAAAAAAAAACTTTCAAAAAATTGTTTTGAAATAGAACCTTCGGTGGCGTGAAAAGTAAATGAAACCACCCGGCTTTTGTGGAGACTAGTTACTTAAAAATAAATAGATTTTTTATATGCACCAATACCAAACCACTATGCTGTTAACAGTTAAATTATTTTTGTTTGATATTTGTAAGTAAAGCGCATAATTGTTTTAACGAGCCATGGGCGGGCCAGATTGAAAAAGAAAAATTTTCCTCTGTCCACGGGACGTTAATGCGCTCGATTTTGCGGACTATGGGCGGTCCGGGCCCAAAAAATATTGAACTGTGCCCAGTGGCGTAACGAGAGGTTTGAGTCAAGGGGTAAAACTTAGCTGACGAGGGCCCACTGGTCACTGTAGGGGACCCACTAGCCAATATTTTTAAAAAAGCTTTAGAATTGATAGTGAACCCGAATGTGGATGGCCATACTAAAACCCTAAATCACCGAAAATGCAAAATACTCCGAAAAATGCAAAAAAACAACAACCTAATGAAAACCAAATGGTTACTAAATCTGAAATATAAGCTAAGTGGGGACCCAATTTTGCATTTAGCTTGCCAGCGGGGGCTCTAATTCAAACATCACAGCCTGGACTAACAAATGGTAAACAAACGTAGTTTTAAATTAGAATAGTGCAAAAAAGACGTGACTACGGTATGTGGTTGTGAAGTGACTAATGTACTATTTTGCTATCCACGATTAATTTTTGGAGGTGATGCAGAGCGGTCAAACGATGGTTTCACCATTTTGAGCAGACTCGTGGATGAGCGAACAACGAGTTGAATGTTGCTACTTGGTTTGCATTGGGTTAATATGTGCATCAATTTTTAATGCAGGGGTGCACAATTTTCGCTATTGCTGGTCGCATTACGTTTATTTTTATGAATTACAGTCGCCAGTGAGCTCAACTTATTTTTGTTTTGTTTGCATTGCTTCTGTCCTGCTTCCCATACTGAGCGTAACCTGCGTCAGCACGTCTGTTTGGCTGTATCTCTACTAAGTATCCTCATACAGTAGGCAAAGGCTGTTTATTTAATGCACGTCCGCCACAACTTATATTTAAATTACATGTGCACTGCCGCACAGTTTCCGCAGATTGTGCATCCCTGCTTGTGCTGGCGAGGCACTGATATCTACAAGTTTGTGCACCCCAGGCAGATACCAATGCGCGACCAGTCAGTCATCCACCATCCCATAGCGTTTCACCGCAACATAGCAATGTCTAGAAGTCACATAATTGGTTCGTAGGAAGAGAGATGTCATAATACGTCATAAATAACAGTCCACGCAGCCGAATAAAACGTGATGCAGCCGAGGAAAAACGTGTTTTTTACAAATTCTTTGCTAGGAGAACTTGCGGCATTCCCACGAATCACAGTCACGCGCCACCACTGCTAGGAACTGAAAAACAAAAATCATGTTTTACATTGTGCCGGCAGATGTGAAAGCGCTTTACCCAAGCTGGTACAGAGACACTGTGACTCTTGAAAACGCCCTGGAGAGGCATTCCTTTTTCAACACCATAAGGCCCGCAAAAGCATTGTTGAAATGAACAAAATTCGTCTTATTAAAAACGTTCTCACTCAATGTGGCGACCAATTATATAAAAAAAACGGAATTTAACCGGCGATAATAATTACCTTTCGTTGACAAACATTGCTGTGCACAACATAATATACAGCCGATTGCTGGTGTGCTAAGTGAGGCAAAACATTTCCGCAGATTCATCGATCACATAAATTGAATACTCTCTCTCTCTCCCTTAGTTGTCCGTCGTTTCGACGATGACGCTGCTCAACGCGTTTCCTTGTGTCGGCGCATGTGGGTCCCTAGTCCAAAGGCTGAAGCGCAAACACGGCCACACACTGTACAGGCGGATCCCTGCTGCCAGGCGCGGACACAGGGGGGGATGCATCCCCTGAATCCCCCCACCAGACCTAAACAGGTGTTGAAATGACACTTGATTTCATTAAAATCATCGCCAAAATATTTTTGTACAGTACATTACTTAGTCGCTAAAGATGCTAAAAAATAACTTATGCTAACAATTAATCAAAGAGGTTTCTTCGTTTCATTAGACGAGCTGGCCTTGTTTATGGAACCTGATATAAAATAGTCAGTGATCGCATGGGCGGTTGCAGGGGGGGGGCAAAACGGGCATTTTCCACCCAGTGGCATAGCTAGAGGTTTGGGCCTGGCGGGACAAAACTTATTTGAAGGGGGCCCATTGGTCACCGTAGAGGGCCACTAGCCAACACTCAGAAAAAAGGCTAAGAAATAATAGTGCACCCGGATGCCGTAGATGTTTTTTCTGGCTAAAAACGCAACCAGCCCGAAAAACGCAAAAAATGACAACCTACTGAAACCAAAACAGTGCAAAATATCATAACATCAGCTAAAGGGGGCCCAGTTTTTACATTTAGTTTGCCAGGGGGCGGGTTGCCCTCTCTTTCCACACCTGGAAATAGGCAGTAAGAACCAAATATTTCTGGAAAAACCTGAAGTCGGCATCTTGATTCCGATTAATTGATTTGAATCTTACAACGACAATTTTTTTGCCGGTATGAAACTCACACTGCACAAGAGTCAGGTTCACAGTTATAGTCTCATGCAGTGATCAGCTTGCAGTTCACTCATGTCCCCTCCTTTG
>JGI24021J15306_10011183_pt1 | contig 11153 bp, 5 predicted proteins | sample Ectturendosymbi1_FD_15306 | JGI IMG/M metagenome (IMG submission 15306)
GTTGCTTTCAAAACACCCCTAAAAGCAAGATTGGGAATCTGTATTGATAAAACTTCACATCAGCATCGACCGGATGAATATATTGGTTTCACACCAAGCTGCCCCCCCACATTTTGCAACAAAATTGCGCCCATGACTGTACTGATGAAAAATCAGTTTTATGATACTCTTAACAGTAGTGCACTTGAAGTTGTTTGTTTCAAGCAGATAAAAAGTTCTTTTCGACAGAAAAACGTTATGCGATATACAGTATATACTGCATCAGGGGTGGCCAGACTATATACTACGTCAGGGGTGGCCAGACTGCGGCTCGCCAGCCGCATGTGGTTCTTCGAACCTTTGCATGCGGCTCTTTGAGCTTTGCGAAAAATCTTATTTTTTATTTTTTTTCCCATTGCCAAGTGTACAAATATTGCAAAATGGTGCTGCGATAGCTTCTAGCTAACGTGTGTACAGTGTTCCTTTTGCATGTCGTTCGAAAACGAATTATGATGTCACTGAAACGTAGATTCCACATAAATTCGTGTTTTTAGATTTTTATGTTGCGGCTCTTTGTAACTTGGATTTTACGTTATACGGCTCATACATAGAGCAGGTTTGGTCACCCCTGGTATATATGGTAGTCCTGTTTTGCTTCATGAGGTAAAATCGCACGGGGGATATTTTACCTTTGGTCGAACACAATTACGCAGTGGTTATGTGGTGAGTACAGTATGCCGAGGCAACGATTTAGACTAGAGTGTAGTGGAAGGGCTCATGGTTTGTGGTTAGGATTTAGCCTTCAGTTCACACAATGCAGACAAGAAGCCGCCAACGGCTTGCCAGTACTGAAACTATGACAAAATTCATTCATGCATCTCGAACAGAGCCACTGCAGTTGTCACGTTCCACTAAGTAGGTCAAGTGTTCCTAACTTGTCATGTGACTACTTCTACCAATCATGTTCATCCAAGGCAAAATAATTCGAACACTATTTTGCCTCATGAGGCAAAATAGGCATTACCTTGCATTAAGCAGAACCTTCAAGCAACATGCCTGTATGTTACTGTAGAATTTGCAATTTGCGAAGTCAAAGTGGAGTCGGAGTTGAATATTTCTATGATTTGCAGAGGAGGAGCGGATGTAGAGTCAAAAAAATGAGACTCCGTTCCCCTCTGGCGAACAGGCTGTCTTCGCTCGAACCGCTTAAATTAACCCGGCACTTTTATCCAACTGAATAAATGTGCGCTAGGCTATGGAAAAACGTTGTCAGAAGCCAGCTGGCTCAGTATGCTATTCTTGAGCATCCGCCTCACAGTTCTGATTTAAGTTTGGCCTTCTATTCATATTCCAGTTGTTGCTGTCTTTGAAGACATGTATGTGGCATGTATAGTAACATTATTTAACTGTATTATGACTGTGCTGCGAGCCTCACAACTTTGTTCAACTGCACATATATGTAACAAACAGTAGGATATGACAAAATGTGTTGATCCAAATCAAGTAGTCGAATTTAAAAACAGAAGCTTTTTCTGTACTTGCCTGGCATGGATTCTAATGACATCAAGTAGGTGTACTGCAACATACTTGATTACCTTAGCGTATAAAATCCTGCTCAGGAAACCTGGGTGGTCCACTATCTGAGGTTTCTTCTTTGTTGAATTTATATACTTAGAAAAACATCAGAAAGCCGCTTTTCCATGACTTTTCCTGATTTTCAGATAAGTGGAATGGTGCCACAGGTTATTTTACGGAAATATCCCTGAAAGCCTATATATAAAAAAGCGGAGTACAACATTGCACAGGGTTACCTGATGTGCGGCAAATTTTGGGAACCTTACTACCTTAACATTTCAATGTGATTAAGTGCAAAACGTGTTTGGCCAAATTTGACCACCTAAATCTTATATGCGAAGAGTCTTTCTACACCATGACTTGATATGAAGAAAAAACGGGTCTAAAACGCGCATGATGCTTTCTACGCACAAACAAAAATTCCCTTCTGAAAATCCCCTTTTGGAGGTGCAGTGGATAAAATTTGTATGCAATGTACATTTCGCTGTGGAGGTCCGATTTTGTTGTGAAATTGCTTAAAAATGGATGTCTCGAGGTCAAAAATAGTTTGGTCTGGAACTAACGGATGTCACATGTCCCAGGAAAACGTGATCAAATTTGGGGTTGCATTACACCCAGGGCCGAATTTACCAATAGGCTATATAGGCTTTAGCCTATGGCCTCAAGATCCAAGGGGGCCTCCAGCAAACTGTGGTACGCATAGAGTTCAATTGCCAGCAGGACCAGTTCAATAAGTATTAGTCAAAATTTTATGTCCTAATTAGTCATGAAATCTAGATATATTCACCTACCGTAATCAGATTTCGTGTTGATAACGCCAGTCTTCCAACGACTTTCCATGAATATCAGTATGACGGTTGGTCAAGCCGCATGCCGCATATTGTGTCGGTATACTCCAAGCACGTTGGTTGCACTGCAGATAAGAGCAAGGCCTGTGTAGGGCTAGCAACAGTATCCTGCAAACATAGTCGCTTCGTCTGAGCAATACTGTAGTTTTGTTAGCATTTCTATTATGCAACGCTCGTTCGGTGTTTTTAGATGTGATTTTTTCCATTTCATTTTCTTTAACAAGGTCATTCAGCAATCAGATTACCATTGAGTACTTGCGCAAGTTTGTATTGTTCCCATACTAAGCAAATCAAAGAAGATCTTGATGAGTTTGAATAGCAGGCAAAAGTCACTTTTGCAACTAGCAACCACGAAACTCTTTCCTAAAGTGACAAATAAAAGGGAAGTAGCAACAAAATGACTAGGCCAGGTTTTTGCAACTTTTATTACAGCTTCCGACAGCTTCACAAATACTCAAAATTAATGTAGTACGATGTTTTAAGCTGGTGCCAGGAATTTTATATTGCAACTTTTTACTGCAACTTTTATCAAGCATTGCGCAAATGTAAAAGTGTTTGATTTTGACAGCGACCCAAATGGAATAAAATAGTATTTGGATCACCGATTCGAACAGAGTAGTGGCCTAAAAACAATTGTAGAAATGACCCGACCAAACATCAGTCCAGAACTGTATGCCAAATTGTTAAATTCCCAAGCAACTTCATGCACTGTGGAGCGAAGTTTTAGCATACTGCGCAAACTGTTGGCAAACGATCGCTATTTCTCCGCAGATAATGTTTGGAAATATTTAGCATTATAGGTATATAAATCGCTGGAGTACATCAGAGTCGTTTAAAATGTTTGTGCATAAATGCAACGTCTTCCTGCAACTTCTGTTAAAAATAAATGCAAATTTCTCGCGATTTTATTACAACAAAAAATTGCCCGAAAACAGACAAGAGCACGTTTGGGTCTGATGCCTTAGATCAGGGACATCAAACTTTTTTGTGCGATGGCCACATAAGCTGTTACACAAAAGTTCACCGGTCGGACATTTTACGTAATGTGATGTTTCGGGATATGTTGTATTCTAACCAAATCAACAAATTTTTCGTAAATATATTACTGTTTCTTTACTGATAAAATGTCTTCAAGGAGGAATGAAATAACTTTGCGGGCCGGATGAAATGGCTTCGCGGGCCGAATTTGGACCGCGGGTGGTAGCTTGGCGCCCTAGCCTTAGATTAGTGGTTCTTAGTTTATCCAACAACGCAAACCCTTATTTAGCTTGATGGTCACTGACTGCTCAGGAGAAAGGTCTTTGTCGAGACTCAAAGGAATTAAAAATGAATTAAAGGGTCGCAATGTTCAAGGAGAGGTTGTCCACACTGAGCATTCGGTGCATTAACAGTGACAAACTTAGGCAAACAAATTTTAATGAATTCCTAGTTAGATGATGTTGTTACGAAGAAAGCCAGGACAATTCCTTTTTAATTGTTTACTGTGCTACGTACAGCCCTATTCATGGGGGTCGGAAGGAATTCTTATATGGAGAAGCCACTAGTGGATTTTTCCAAAAATTATTCTATGGGTGGACAAAAGTGGTGAGATTTGTTTTTTCCCACTGGAAACTAACAAAACAATGTTTTTTTGCTACAATTTTCAAATTCGCCCAACCCCATCCAACGCCCATGGTTTTCATGGATTCAACGATTCTAGCTTTTTATACGTACTTTAATAATGACGGTATAAGTGAAGTTTAAACCAGCCCCATCGCCACGAGGAAGCACTGGTGGGCTCAGCCACTCCAAACTGAAATATCAAACACCATAAATCAGAGGATATTTCACCAAATTTTCAAAACGTCATGTCCCCCTGAGCAAATGTAAAGCCCCCTACTGAAGACTTTCTTGCAATTGTTCTGCTCAAACTTGCTTACCAGGGCTGTAAAAATTTCACACACATAAGCAAAACACGTTAAATACAACGCACCCAAAAGGATGCAACTGTTAGAAAGTCCGTAATCAGAGAGAACGCAAGGGGGAGAAGACCCCATGCAACATTTTCGCCCCTCTGGAAAAATGTATTGGACATAGTTTGAGCATAGTTTAAAAAATTTGGACCCCTCTAAGAAAACTCTTCGCCCCCTGGTGTCCCAAGTTGGTTACGTCCTGACTGTTAAGTTAACGATTCGCTTATTTGTTCCTTATCAGACCAGGCCTGTAACCACCTTGGGACACCAGGGTTTGCGAATACTTTCATGAGAGGGGCCCAAAATTTTTAAACTATGTCCAATAGATTTAAATTATGTCCGGCACATTTTTCCAGGGGGGCCTTGCCCCACATGTGCCCCCCCCTGGCTACGGGCCTGTTTCAGACTGCAAAGTATCGAACGCAACGAAACCGTCGTGCGAAAGGATGTGAAGTTTAAGAAAAAAATAGATGTGAAACTTATGAAAAACGTAGGACATGTGTTTTGTCAAATATTTAACTGTTACGTTTTTGGTTGGCTTGCCTGCAAAAATTAATAATCCTCTTCCTGCCAGCCAAATCCGATTTCGACAATTCCGTGTCATTGAACGTTTTTGCGTCGAAGGCAGCAACAAGCGCAGTGATCGTGGGGCACTCTAGTAATGATTTAGAACTTTTTATTGACCGTACTTTTAGAGCGTCAATATCGACATTTTCAGCTTTGCGCAAATTAATTAACGCTTTTGCATTTTTCCTCGTAACAGTGGGAGAGGGGGCCTCATAAATGGATTAGCCTAGGGCCTCGCATCAACTAAATCCGGCCCTGATTACACCCATGATTTCCCCACTCGATTACACCCATGATTTCCCCACTCGTACAGCTTTAAGGTTTCCTGAGCAGGGTAGAGCAAATAAATGAAATGTCTTCTTTTGCCAAAATTTTCAAGTGAGTCAGTTACTCATCAACTCTCACAAACTAAAACACTAAGTTACTAGAAACAATTTGTGGATTTTTATATATATTTAATGTGCTTTTTATGACATAACACACTTTTATTCATACACTCAATAAGAAGGAAGTATAATTTCATTAATATTTTTTTTAAGTCCAACCTTTTTTGCCAAATTTTTTTGAGATTCTGCCCACATTTTTGACAAATCAAAATTTTTGGGGGTGCGCCTGCACACCGTGCCTCCATCTCTCAAAAGCATCACGAAGTGTTTGTTGTGTCGAGTGTATTTTTCAACCGCAAGCTGTTTCCGTAATGTTGTTGTTACGTAGCAAGGTTCATGCAAAGTCTTATTGACAAGCTCGCTTACCAGTCCTCAGTGAGAGCGAGGTTACAGGAATTGGAGCTGGCAATCAAGTCAGCAGTAAATCAGGTTCGTTTTTGTCTGGATCCTCCATCCATTTGAAGAAGCCCTTGTGCTGAATGTTTGTTGATTGCTGTAAATTAGGTAAACAAAAGGCCAGGGAAGTTTTGCTTGAAAGTTCTCTCAGTTCAGTCACAAAGTCAAGCGTCAGTGCGCTGCGTTGCACAAACATCAAATTGCAGTCACCATGCCTGCACTTGGAATATAAAGCATGTAGTCAGCTCAAGTAAGATATTATGAAACTTTTGTTTTTCAACCAAACGTACTAGCCTCGTTATGTAGTAGTTACTTGTCGCGATTTCATTTGACGAGCCCGGCGAATTTTCACGTAGCCTACACAATGTTGGCATTGCTGTACTAACATATTTCTTGCCAAACTTTTTCTCGCTCTCTTTTAAAAACGTCTGTTTTTCAGAACGCTTTCTTTAACGTTGTACTACGTCTGCGATTGATGTCCAGCATTTTACACAATACTCCAAAAATGAGTGGATATTTTTCCATTATCAACTTCGCGTTGTTTTGAAACCACATGTTTTTCATTTTCTTCATGCCACTCGAAACGCATATCTGTCATTTGAAATAGATCTAGAACTTATTCACAACAACAGACTTCTGTTTATGGAACAATGAAAACGTTTTTTTTATGAAATTCAAAGTTCGGCGTTAATATTCTCAAACAACCACGGCAAATTTTTCATATGCATGACATTTAAAGGCCACTGGCCCAGCACCTTTTAGCAAGTATTGCGAGATTTGCGTAATCCTTTGAACAATTTAGTGATACAAATTACGGATAAAGCAACAGTTCGTGTTTGTTTGTGCTGATTTTGGTAGCAGTGGTCACTGAAATGTCTACGATATGTCTCTGACAACTTTGTAGAGTTGATACTACAAACGCTTTGTCACTGGCAAACGTTCGTCTCATTGTTAAAGCTGCTGAAAATGATCTAATGTGCAAATCGAAGATAAAAAGCGCTCTCTAAAATTTTTAAACTCACGATCGAACGGGAAAACTGTACGTAATTTCTTCCAATCCTAACTTGGAAGAATGCGAAACATTTAGCAAGTAACATAGGCGTTGTGCTGGTGTAAAATGGATTCCGTTTCCGAAGATCCCAAGAAAGAAATCGAATTGATTCCATTGCCTGCAAACCGATCACGTCACTCTGTTTATTCGATTAATGACGACGACGTCGTCAAGCTGAAAGATTCAGGCAACGGAGAAGGTCGGAAAGCGAAGCCATCACTTTCGACTCTGGAATTTCTTTGGTTTGTGGGAAAGTCATTCACGACTGACGTCCACGATCACGAAGTAGTCAATGAGCGAACAGCCTTGCAACCAGCTGCAGATTTACACAGAATATCATATGACGGAAATACAGTCCGTGCCCAACTGGCGAAGAACGAAAGTATTCTTCAGGTTGGCGAATGAGAGGTTTTTATTTCTGAATTATTGCAGAGATTGCCATCTTTCAAAACATCACAATTCAGATCTAATTTCTAGTGCAAACCGCTGATGCTCTCACGGCCGCAATCTGCGGTTTACCTGTTTACTTGCCAAGTGCTTCTACGTTAGCGACACTTAAATAGAATTTGCGACATTTTAAATTTTAAATTGCTGGATTGTTCTCAGTGCCGCAACCAGCTGATTTTTTCGAAGGGGAGGGGCAAAATGATTGTAAGTTGTTTACCTTGCAATCAATTTTGGGCGGGTGGCAATGCCCAATGCCCGGTTGTCCACTCCCTGGTGGCGGGCCTGATTGTCCTGCACTAATTCCTGCGCCGTTTGTGTATGCTGTGTAGAAATGTAAGAAGCGTCCCCCAAAAAAATGTGTTTGTTGATCTGTTTTTCATTTTTACAAATCGTTTTTCAGCTCGCTGCAGAAGGCAAACTCGAGCAACTTTCACACTTGTGCAAAGAAATTCCAGAGGTTTTGCGTTCACGTGACCGCAGGGGAGCAACCACGATTCACTATGCGGCACAATGTGGTCACGTGTCTGTAATAGATTTCATCGTCGGAACTCAGGAAGGAAAAGAATGTAAGTGCTTTTCAAAGGCATTACTTGCAAGAATTGACATAATCTTTGTAGGGTTAAATACGCGATAAAATTTTATTTTTATTTGAATAACGCTTTAGGATTGGGAGAGCGGTGCTTTTTGTAAGAAGTTTCAGAACGTGTTGTAGGCTTCGACGTTCAGTAATTGTTTGAAGCGAACTAGTTTTACTACTACAACTGTAAATATTGTAATAGATTAAATTCCAACATTCAAATACACATAAATTATTCGTTGTTTTTATTTGCTCGACACGCAGTGTTAAACGCATACGATGGTGTGAAGTCTACTCCACTCCATTGGGCCGTTGCGATCGACAATGATTCTGCCGTGAAATCGTTGCTGAGACATGGGGCGGATACTGGCAGGGAGGACAAATCCGGATATCCTGCATTACACTCTGCGGTCAAAGCAAATTCACTTAAATGCCTGCAAGCAGTGATAGATTTTAAGGTCTGAATGTTTTCCTTGAACCACTATTAATCGATTTGCAAGATCGTGTGCATTCGCCCACACAGAAAATTCGGCTCACAGGGTTTTATGCATTTGCTGATTAACCTGGTTCATGGGCCGTATGTTTCCAGCTAGAGACTCTAATTTGATGAAGGTTATGTCGTAGTGTTATTACATTTAGATATTCTAATCGCTCCTTTGCCTACACAAAAATCTTTTAATTTTGGTAGTTATTTGTAAATCACATTCAAAATGTAATGGGATGTCATGGTTTCGAACAATATCATGGATAAATTTTTTGGTGTGATGTTTCAGTGACAGAATAGATCTCATGAATTATTAAAAATTCTGGGAAGGTGATTAGTTTTTGTAACAGATTTTGTAACGAACCTATGCTGAACAATTTCTGTCACTAGAAATGACTTGAAATGTTGCGATGCCATAGAAATACTTATCAGTCATCCACTTGGAGTTTTTTCAAGCAACCGTTTCATCGTCAGCAAAGTCAGTGAATGAAGAACCAATTGAATTAGTTTGGTCAATGTATGAGATATTAATTAATGGGTAAAATGCAAATGCCCACTGACGTGATTGTCGTTTAACCTGGCATCAAGAATCTCGACACAAATTGTGACTAGTCTATAAAACTTACAATTCCAAAAATTTTCAAATGTAGTTTCTTGTTTGTTGTTGTTTTGGTGTCCAAATAACCAGAAGTATAAACACGCAATTGTTTCTGCTGAGCTTTTTTATTTTTCTGCAAGACATCCTAAACTTTTCTACTTGCAGTCTTACCAATAAATATCATTTTTAATGAGAAAGATGAACATTTAGTCGAACATTTATGAAAACCATTAGATTTGTTTTTCTCTTTCAATTTTTTTGCAGTTTTACCAAAAACGTGAGCCGCAAGTTTAAGCAGGCATATGCAAGCACATGTCGCTGACATGAATAAAAATTCATGTATGGCCCAACTTCGGTGCTACTTGATTTCAGGTAGATCTCAATCAACGTGGTGCTTCTGGTGTGACCGCGCTACATACTGCAGCTTACCATGACAACGCCGAAGCACTGAAGATGCTTTTGGACGCCGGTGCAACCCTTTGGATTACTTGTGATCAGGGGTCTTACCCAATCCACGCAGCGGCTTGCGCCGGAGCAACAAGGTAAACTGGTAAATACGAAAAATGAAATATAGAGATCAGTATTTGGGACCTTTTCATTAGACAGGCCTCCGGTGTGTCGGAAAGGAAAGGTGCTTTGAAAGTGTTGATAGTAGTGGTGAGTCCTTGTGAGCTTCGCGAATCGATCGAATATTCTCGAAGTTACTGAGCTGGCCGAAGATAAACCTTGTACCTTGCACTATACACGTGTTGCAAAATGAAGCTAACATGGAGCGAGTAGAGAAGTTAGTTCCAAATCACAACAGCAATCAAATCTTACGCTTTAGGTTTATTTTTTATTTTTCAATAAGATAGGTTATAGATGTTGCTCGATTAAAGAAACCTAATTTTAAATAAGGTAACTGCTTCATGATTTCAAAATTGTTGCGTCATTTTCATCAAGACGAGTTTCACTATCATAAGTTACCTTTCCCCAGCATGGCATGAATATTACTGTGCAGAACAGTTATTTTAAATAGGTTTGATAAAATAGCATACCATTGCAACCATATAAAGTTTGTAGTTCCAACTTACGAACAATATGGTGAAAGGCAATAGTAAAACATTGCTGGTTCCAGATAATGAGAACTCGAAATAAATGTTTAGGGTAAAAATTTTCGTTTCTTATTAAGACAGTTATTATTCCTATTGAAGGACTGGATATACCAGCAATATCATAGCTAGTCTCAAGTGCTCAGATCTTGTTGCGAACCGTCAGAAGCAATCGCTAACATTTAGCAAATTCAACTTTAAATGCTTTGCTGTAAATGCACCAAGTTTCTAAGTTTTATTTTGTGTATACCATAGATATCCTAACCCTTTTAAAACAAGCTGTGTATGCGTCCTTATTCACGCTTTCTAAAAATAATGATGCACTTTTAAAAACATAGTTAGAAAGGATGGTGGAAGATCAGAAGCGAGAAAAGCAGTGACGTTTCGGAGAAATATCGTATCATCTACCGCTTTTCCTTTATCCAAACCGAATCAACATCAGAAAACAAAAGCAGAAAAAGCGTTGTGAAAATCGCACAATAGTAAACAAACAATATCTTCGCTTATCTAACACGCTCACTACGGAATGTTCTTTTCACACTTGAATAAAAATGTAGAAGTTGATAAAGCTTTTTGTAGGAAACATGGTCCGGAGATTTATTAATGCTTTCTTGATACCGGTTCTCCGCATGTAGTCTAGCTTCAACACTGTAGAAAAAAACACGATTTTTCATCCATCATATAAGTTTTGTTTCGAGTTCGATCATCAACTCTTGTGTTTGTTTTGTAAACGTTTCCATATACGGACTAAATTTTTCTTCTTTGCTTGCTATTCGATATTGCAGATGAAATAAAGGCTGACTTTTTCAAACGTTTTCAATTGCTTTCCTGTTTAATTTTCAGTAACTATTTCAAATCCTTTAGCAGCTAACAACGATATGGGAATGCTTTTCAAAATTTAATCGCACGGTAGTAACTCTTAGCGAGGTTATTTTTAATATATATTTAAAATATTTTAATATTGCAGAAACGTAATATAAGTAAATACGATAAAACAAGAGCTTTGTTCTTGATAAATATTCTTCTGCGCCAAACGAATCTTTACAGTATTTTCAACCAACGTTTTTAGTTTTCGTTCGTTTACACTTTTAGTGCTTTATATCCTCGACTATGAGTATGCACTTATCACTGAAGTTCACCAAAGATCCGTATTTTTGACAGGGTCGCTGAATTTCTTCTTGAAAACCCCGAACAATACGGTT
>JGI24021J15306_10011184_pt1 | contig 11153 bp, 8 predicted proteins | sample Ectturendosymbi1_FD_15306 | JGI IMG/M metagenome (IMG submission 15306)
AGCTTATTACAAAACATGTTATTGGCAGAGTTAATTTCAGGGGGTTAGATAGTCGTTATGTACATGAGGTTCAGCAAGTGAAAATGAAATTTCATTAAATGGTGTAGGAGTGATTTTTGTGGTTGAAGGAAACAAATCCAACAACTCAATATTGGAAATTTCACTGAAAGGAAAACAGTTATGATTACAAGGTAAACACATAGCAAAGTTGTCATGAGTCACATAACAGCATCTAGAGTGAGTCCAGTTTTTGCAAACTGTGCACATCATTTTGCAGCCAGTGTGCACATTGCAAACAGCACATTGCTCATTTACAGCCATTTGGATGAGATGGTAAAGTAAATGATGTCATAAGACAAGCATTTGTAAACAGCGTGAATGTCAAGAGCAAACATAATAGTAACTCACCACAGCAGGATATTGTCATGAAGCCTGAATCATAAAACACATTACTTGATACGATGCAGGTCGTCTTCTGTTTGAATTGTAATGACTGCATCATTTTAATTTTTTCTGAGATGGATCCTCCCATTGTTAGTCCACAGATATTTCCAATGCAAATCTTTTCTTTTTTGATTGGCTTGAGCAAGCGAGTGTTTTTTACGACTGGTAAGATTTTCATTGATAAAAACTCTATCAATACGAGGGTCATCGAATTCAGCAAATTTCAGTTTTTTCTTGAGCTGTATATGTTGTTCCTGTTTTTTCTNGCTATGAATCTGACAATAATACTAGGATACANTTTGTTTTGATCAGTTTTAGGTTTTCCTCTGAGTCTGTGTACAACATCAATAGCATATTTGGTAATAGTTGTGTCAANNTTTTTGAGAACTTGCCGCGCCTTGTCTTCGACTTCAGCATGGGTTTCATTGTCTGGCATTGGTATACCATGTATTTCCAAGTTTTGTCTTCTGCCATACTGTTCTAGTTCATTCAGTTGAGAATCCAGTTTGGCATTTTTTTCTTCAAGATCCCTGTTTCTTTTCCTGAGTTGAGCATTTTCTTCTTTGAGGTGATCCATATTGCTTCTGATAGTGATGATCTCATTTAATATGTCAGAAAGTTTATTTTCAAAACTTTCAAATTTGCTGGGTAAGCCTTTTAGGCCACCTAATTTTTTTAATTCAGTCTTCATTTTATTTAGCTGAGATGAAATCATTGTATCTTCATCAAGTTTTGTCTCCATATCGTGGTTATAGCCATTGCTATGGGTTGATGTATTGTGTTTGCCTCTTCTATTATATGCCATGGTTGTATTTCAGTTTGCAATTTTTTAAGGCTAGGGTAAATCAGCAGGAGTATATCAACGGTTCAATAACAGCTGCAGATTTCAAAGGTAGCGTAACAGTTGTGCACAATGGTAGCACTGCAGAAATAGTCAATAATAACAGTAGTGAAGTGGAAGAGCAGTAGTCCAGCAGAAGCAGTCCAGTGATTCACAGAATCAGCAGACACTAAACAGTAGTTTAGTGGAAGAGTAGTAGTCCAACAGAAGCAGTCCAGTAATTCACAGAATCAGTAAACACTATTTTTAAACAAACCTACCTTATTCAAATAGAATGTACGTTCGTAGACCCCTGGCGAAGACCTGTCTTATTCAAATAGAATGAAAACAGAAAACTTGCACTAATATCAATCAACACTGAAACCATAAAATCAGATGTTTGGAGATTTTGTAAAAATAACTCTTGACTCGAGTCTTTGTTTGTGACTCGATTCGAGCCATTCTGTGAAAAAATCGACTAGATTTGACTCACCATCGCTTCACTAGAAGACAAAGTGAAAATATGACATTTGCGCAAATGTTAATCATGCGTCACTGCACTAAAAAGCACATATATATGTGTGCAAACTAACTGGGTTTGTCAATCAGATGCTTGGGTGAATCTTACTCGATTCTCGAGACAGTGATTTTGACTCGTCTTCACAATATCGTTTCTTAACGTGATTCGATTCGAGTCACCAAGTATCGTGTCTCAAGTCGAGTCATTGACTCGAGTCACGCTATCACTGGATTACTAATATGACTTTGTCATTTCTACAATATCACTTCATGCGGTTCGCAAGTACGATTCTTACCTTTGGGGCAAGACGATCTGAAAAGGTGGATGTTAGGCCTACTGAGAAGGTCTTATAGCGTTTCAGATCCCTGATCGGGAAGTCATCTGTGCAGGAATCTGCATCGCCTTGAACTGCTGAGGCAAGCACAAGGAAATATGGTATTCCGGAAATCACACGAACAGGAAAGCAACGAGGAACAACGCAATAGAGATCATCCGACAAGATCACTGTGCTGATACCACGTTGCAGTATTATTATGTAGGGATAAGTGATTTTCGATCTTTCTCTTGTGGTCACTTACTACCACTGTGACTTGTTACTTGTGGACGACATCTTCCGGTGACCATATGATAACATGTGGCGCCATCTCCAGGCCGCCACATAATGCATTAAAATAATTATGGACGTTGAGCGATTAATTTCTGAATAAGTTTAGCACTTTATGCTCATTCAATTCATCGGATTCCTGTGTCAGACGGTCGAACGTTTGCCATGCAGACCATTTCTTACAATGCACCTAGAAACAATCCGACTCAACAGAAGTTCGTCCGTCTGAGTTTCTGTATGATGCAAGATTTCATGAAGGAAGGCGTCCCCTTTAAAACAGAGAAAGAAATGCTTTAAAATTCGAAAATACTGTTAAAATTGTACTTGGCGAACTCTTTGAGGATAGTGAAGTTTTATGTTATTAAGATTGTGTTTCGAGAGTTTGAAATACAATAGGATTGATTCTTTGAAGCAAAAATTAATATAATTGGAAGAACCACTTTGAATCAAGCGTTTTTTCTCTCGCGTAGGTACGTTTTACGTAATTCGTGATGCGTCCATTAAAGTTCCGGTGTGGACGCATACAGCAGTCACAATGGTACGTGCAGGTGCATGGCTACGGCAGGTACTTGCACGTTCAAAAGAGCCTGTGCAGGAAAGTTATGTTGTAACCCTTGTGAACTGTTTTGTCACAAAAGGTTATTTGTTGTCTGTTGGAGTGTAGAGGTTGTTTTCCACTGGCGTGAAATTTTCATCGACAGTGGGCAGTGGCCATGCAGCGAAATCATGTGAGGTAATTGAAAATGAATCCACTACAAGTTGCTTGTATTGATAAGATTTAACATGAAGTTAGACGTGACATGTTTGCTGAAATTTTAGGCACGCAGGTCCGTCTTTTTTACGCCAATGTATAGTTGTTCCTAAAACACTTAATCAAGTTTACTTTCTGTCAATTGTTTTTATCGACAAAACAAAGCAATTCATCAAAGAAAATGCCATCCAAAGCTCTTCTGAACAAAGCGGCCAAGGTCGACTACATGAATTTAGAAACCTACGGCACAGTTCAAGCAATGTACATTTGGATTGATGGCACTGGAGAACATTTGAGATGTAAAACAAAGACGTTGGATTTTGAACCCAAAGTTCCTGAAGGTTAGAAAATCTTTTTAGTACTTTTAANTTGGTGAACTTGGTGTAGGCTGGTACCTTACTATAACTACAGTAAGCCTTTCTGCACGTTTACAAGTACAACTACAGAAANTTTTCTGTAATGTTTTTTTTCCACTTGGTTCTTGCCAAACNAAGCAAGTAATGAAGTATTTTTTTTAACATTAGATTTACCAAGGTGTCGTTTTTGACACCAAGTTTAAATGCAATTTTCGCAGAAGCTGCATGTCTAGTGAGTTTGAGATGTAGGCCTATATATTGACTTTTCCTGAAAAACGTATTACTTTTCAAAAACAAAAGTGATTAGTGCAATTACTGTAGGCTACATTGCTTTTTTGTGACAGTTAATTGGTCTCTTTGTATTTATCACCTCATTGTTTTACCAAGGTGTCGTGTGTCGTTTTTGACACCTACCTAGGTGACCTAGCCAATGCCTGGTGATAGTAAAATCTAAATATTTGCTTGTGGTAGTGTTTTTTTCACGCATTGTGTTGATTGTTTCATGTACTGTTTCATGTATGTTTATAATCTTATAGAAAACACTGTTTTTCTGAACTTCAGTGTTGCTTGTCAGGTTTTACTGCATATGTATTGGAGATACTGTTGTAAAGGTATTCAGGTAGTGGTCATTTAGACGGTTCACATTGAGTGAAGTTATCTTATATTGTTGAACTTGTTTGGTTCATTTAGAATGTTGAACATTCTAATGACTGTGGAATATATTACTACTGATAATTGTCATATGTACCAGCAACATACTGCTACCACTGGTGCACTGACATGAATCTCTAAAATATAAGACCNACAGTACCTATGATACATGGAAGCACTTTATGGCAGAAGTAATTCTTTGTTCATGTGGTAAAAAAACCAACGAAATACAGNGAAAGAATAACAATGAATTTAACTTAAGCATTTGTGAGCTAGAGCCATTTATTGCTCTCCAGTATGCCAGAGGACTGTGTGGAAAAAATCATCCACTTCATTTTTTTTACAGTGAAACTTATGGTATTCCGATATTTTTAGAAAAAATGTCACATGGCTGATTTACTGCTATACTGAAGTAATTTAAATTGATGATAAATAGAACCGAACATGCACTGGGCCAGGAGCAGACAAATTCGCAACCATTTGTGTTGTTTCCAGACTTGCACATTCATATTTCATTAAAAATATAGGTGAATTTTTTTGTTGACAGTGAACAGTTGATGCTTCTGAACTCTTGTTCTCTTTTCATTAAATTTATGTCAAAAAAACCTGATAATTACAGCATTGAGAAAAAGTGTTGAAAAAGATGACTGGAAAAATACTGAGTACATAAATTCATTCTTTTATTGATAGATGACTTGTGCATGAAAAAAGTTTCATTTGAAAGTGTTGGCCAATTCCTTTTCAGGCAACTTATATTGCACTTGAGAATGTAGAAAATGTCATGGAACAAGGTGCAAAAATGTCCAGCATTTGCAAGAGACCAAGTTATGGCCCTTGTTCTGCTGGCGTTTCAAAAATATGTAATATACAAAGGGTATTCAATCCTACATGTTTCAAGCCCTTAGATTTTCAGAAAACAGGAAAAAAGTTTGCAGTTTTGTTTCCAAATTTGAGTAAATGTGCTTCATGCTGATGGTATCTCGTGTGATTGCATTATTGTGCCAAGACTGTTTCACTGTTACATTACAATTATGTAAATAACTGCTACTGTCTCACAGCATCTTACTAGCTATATTCATGTAGTTGCTTGATCAGGTGATCAAAGATAATCATATATGTTCGATTATTTGAAGTATTGCACTACAATGCTTTTTACATCAACTCCAATAACAAAAAATATATATGTAACTATGGATAGATATTTGCAACACTTGGTAAATACAGCATTGTTTACCTTTTGCGTGGTTGTAAATGCTTCGGTGTTGTACTTTTGACACGATGGGTAAAAGAAGGGATACAAAACTGGGTAGTGTTAAGCTAATACAGAACTGCAAAAGCTGCACACAAATAATTATAATTTTATGATGTATGTAAAATTTTTCTTCACCATGTGTGAGTACTGATCGTAAACACTGAATTCTACTCAGGGTTAGTGCATTAGATTATTGTTGTGAGTTGAGGGTGCTGTCAGGATTCTAATGGTTAAGTGGAAGTCATGCTTGATTCAAAACGTTTCAGGAATGGCACATGTGACAAGGTTACAACACATGACAGGGTTACCATACATTTAAGAAGATAAACAAAGAAAACCGGAAAAACAAGCAATAAACCTCAATAAAAAATAACAAATGAAGGGGTATTATGGCAAACATGAACGAAATAATCTCAAGACTTTTCAATTAAACAACATACTGTGTATTACAGAAACACAAAGTGTTAAATCATATACACAACAATCATTTACATAACACAGATGATGGTGGCCAAGCAATGGTTGAGGAGTTGCAGTATGTACAGATGAACAGGTGAGGGGCATTGACTCGACAACCTTCCGGTTCCTTCAATGCCCTGGCGTCCTTGCACTGATTTGTGTTTTTTTCTAGCTTAATATTAATTATCGCCAAATAAAATCAACAACTCAGGTGAGGCATGCACATATGTGAGAATAGTGAGCAACACCAGTGGTTGTGTGGCAGAGAGCAATGCAGCAACCATGACATTACAGAATAAAGACATGTAGCAAAGGCAAAAAAATGATGTGTCTCCACACAAATCGTGAAGAAGCAAAACAATTACCCATACACCATAATAGAGTACCACAATTGCGTGTGTCCCACTAGGAATATAGCGTCGCTAAATGAGGTTGAAGAGGTTACCATACATTAATCAGGCTTGGTTGGTATTAGTATGAAAGTGGTAAATGTATTGCCAAAATACTTTAGAATTCTTTACACTATAATTTATTAACACCTTAGCTGCTGGTATGGTTTTGACCTAAAAACCAGCAGTTTGCACATGTCTATGCATGGGCATAACTCTGGCACTGAAAGCGCTAGAGAGCGGTTCGAACACTCAAGAGACTTGGCAAGTTTTGAGTCTGCAATGAAAATAAAGTTTTTTGGTTTTGGATTTTGGATTTTTTGTGAGTGACGTCATAAGTGGAGGAGTTTTAGGCCTTTTTGGCCCACTTTATCTGGCCCTAGGCCTAAACCGCTAGATGGTAGTATTTTGCTCAAGTTTTAATTGGAAACTAGGCTAAAATCTGGGTCTTTTGATACCTCAGATGACTTGCTAGGGTTTCGGGTTCAAAAGTTATGACCTACAAACAACAAAATTAGTAATTAATCCACTAATTAGATAATTAATTATTTTGTTTATTTTAAATCATAAATTTTGAACCAAAAACATTAGAAAGTTGATCAAGGGCTCAAAAGACTCAGATTATAGCCTGGTTTCCAATGAAAACTTTAGTGAAATACTTTCATCTAGCGGAGGGGTTCCCAACCTTTCTCTTACCATGTACCCCTTTAGCATTTTGACAGATGAACATGTACTCCCAAAATTTCTTATGACAAAAACAGGGTACAATAAGAAAAATCCACTGAATCATAAAATTGCACACAATCCATGAATGTAACTATACAGTAATAAAACTACCATGCAATGGAAACAGTAGACCAAAGGTGAAAAAAATTAAGAAAAATCATTTCAGTTTATGGAAGTTATCAAGCACAACTAAGGGGAAGGATGCACTTGATTTTTGCACAGATCCCCATCTGTGGCCTCCTGAAATTTCAATTGTGTATCACAGGCGGAACCAGGGTTGGTCTAAGGGGCTATACCTCCCTGAATTTCTAACATATCTTGCTGTTTTATGCTTTGAGAGGCGGTGACCCAAACCAAATGCTGTTGCTCACTTAAAGTCAAAATATTTGGCCCTTACTAAAATTTTTGGCTGGTTGCGCAACTGTTGTGTATGCTTTCTGGATCCAACTTTTCTTGAATCAAAGACCAAAGTACTTCTGAAACTGTGTGTGAAGCTTTTAACTTTAGTCTAAAACTGCTCAGTGTGATCTCAAATCAGTTAGCTTAATTCCTAAAAGATTAGACCTAGAGTTCTAAACACAAGCATGTCTTCGTGTTGGAATCAATGCAGTAAGTTCAATATTGGTCAGTACTTTAAAACAATCATGATGTAACATTGCATGACTTGTTGTGTTTGGTTGATTATTATCATTTGATAGCTTAGGCAGATATCTTAGTGAACAACTGACAGCATGGAGCACATTATTGCCTGTAAAAATGCAGAAGAAATAGATTCACTGTAAGCCTACTTTTAATTTTCTTGTTAAGTTTGCAAAAGCTTTTGTTTGATTTGTCAAGCCAATTTGTTTCGTGACCCCAAAATTACATTTTGCGACCCATAATTTGAGAAGCCCTGGTCTAGGATACTTGGTGGAAAATTGATGGCTTTGTTTTTGGTCATCACCACTGTTTTGCAGATGAAATGTTTGTTCTCTGTAGGAGTTTCTTATGTCACACACATTCACTGCTTCAAATTTTGAAAATGCTTTCATCTTTTCAAGTGTGGTGATGACCTAGATATGTTATTTTTTGGGCATGAGGTTAAAATATTGGGAAAACTCATTATTCGTGTGCTTGCCACTGATTCCATTCCAATGTGGATTATCTACTTAGACAAAAATTTTTGCTTGCTGAGCATGCTTAAGATCTTATTAACACGTTCGCTGCCAGTGTATGATATATTCATACTTTGACCTCCCACATGAGCCACTATTTCCGTGCCAGTTGGCAACTCCAGAACTTGCCAGGCGATTGAGCTAGAGAACTGTTCAAACCCTCAAGCGGAAAATCTTCTCGTTTGTAATTAAAAAAGTTGTAGGTTTTGGGTTTCGCCTTTTTTGTGGAAGACATCATAAGTGGGGTAAGTTTTAGGCCATTTTGTCTCAGGTTATCTGGCCGTGGGCTCCAACTGCTAGATGGAATTTTTTGACTCAAGTTTTTACTTGAAAACTAACTAAGTGCAAAAGTTTTGGGTGACAAAGGTGCCATGAGCGAAAAAAATTGCTAGCCACTGCAATATCAAAGTGTTCTTACAAAAAGTTGTAAGTTGTCTGCTGATTTTATTTTTTTATCAAAATAACTTTATATGTAAAATAAAATCATGGGAAAGCTGTTTGTGTGCATACGATCTTTCTAAGGTAGAGAATATAACATGCAATTGCTTCTCTCTTCCAGATTTACCTTTATGGAACTTCGATGGTTCAAGTACAGGGCAAGCTGAAGGTTCCAACAGTGATTGCTATATCAGACCTGTTGCAATATTTAGAGACCCATTTCGTGGCAATCCTCACAAACTTGTTCTGTGTGAAGTTTTGAATTATAAACAAGAACCAGTGGGTATGCAAGTGCAATGTTCTAATTTTTTTTATAAGATTGTGCAAATGGTGGTTGTGTTTGCCTGTAAAATGTCTAACTCTTTAAGGAAAAATGTGAATTGTAAATTGCATGATATGTTTACAGGTCACTTTTATTTCACTGTTAAAGCTCTCAGTTGCAAATGATGCACTTTCTGTGTTTTGATTTATAATTTTCATGCCGTAATCTTTATCTTCGAAGTTTATTTTCTATTGAACAACTGGGTTGAAATTCGTCATGTTTAAGTCAGTTGTAGCTGCAGTGTCGACCCTGCATTTGTTTAAGTTGCCAATAGAACTGCGTATAAGATTTTACGTGTCGATGTGATGCGTGTTCAACCATAAGCACTTGAGGAGTGGAAACTCTTACCTACTTTTACAGCAACCAACAACAGAAGAACGTGTGTGGGTGTTATGGAACAAGTCAAAGCTGACAGACCGTGGTTTGGCATGGAACAAGAATACACCCTTTTGGACGTTGATGGTCATCCGTTTGGCTGGCCAAAAGGAGGATATCCTGGTCCTCAGGGTAAGTATATTTAATCTGGTATTCCTATGGCGACCCATTATTTTATAATGTAGTGACAGATCAGGTATTTGCAGGCAGGGAGGCAAAATCAAAATCGTGTGTGCAATAATCTTTATATTTAGTTTCATCATTACGTTGAATGAAGTAAATTAGTGCAAAAAGTGATCGGTGATCAAGAAACTAGCAAAAAAATATTACGTGCAAATGCTTTTCCTGCGCTTTTAATTGAATCGTTATGGCTAAGCCGTTGTTCGGTTAATTCGTTTCATTGCTCCATGAGGAACATCGCCACTGCAGCATTGCTGCGTTTCTGGTTCAATGCTTCGCATAGATGCCAGCGGTGCACTCTAGGGTAAGGGCTTAAGGTTGTGGAATACGCAGCTGCTACTCGGTTTTGATGCGACCTTTGCTTTCGACAACGTTCACTGCATCAGAGTTGCACCGTAATTAATAAACAGCGTGGCCTGCCAGTGAAAGGCGCCGCGATGACTTGCTTGCGCTGGTAGTTCTCGGACTGCTTCTGCACGCGGGCTGTTTGGTCAGATGGCGAATTTTCTTACCTGAGCTGTGCTTTTTATAAGTTGGTTATTTTAAGCAGCACCTGTAACGCGCGAATCAGTTCGCTTTTTATGGTTCGGTGTTGCTAATCTTTTTCTGCGCGATGACGTAGTTACGAAAACATGGAAGGCAGACGAGCGAGTGATGTGTTACCGACAACAGTGACATGAATGAGTAATGTGTTTTGTGACGTCGAAATAACGCTAAGCAACGCCAAAAGCCCAGGCTTCAAAACAAAACGTGGTAAAACAACTAAAGGAAAGAATCGGTACAGATTTTCCATTGCAATCAACTCCCGGCTCGTGTGTGCGTTGCTTCGCTCACAAATATTGCAGCGATCCACACGCACGGATTTCAGTTGAAGTTCACCGAATGTATAAAACACTGGTCTCCAAACTTTCTCGTCAGAAGGGCCACATAGCTTCTTCACAACAGTTCGAGGGCCGGACATCCTACGTAATGTGATTATTTCGGGATATATTGCATTCTACCAAATCAACAAATGTTTTGTCGCATAACTTCTTCAATGCTGACAAAGTGTCTTTGCAGCCGGATGAAAGGGCTTCGCGGGCTGGAATTGGCCCGCGGGCCGTAGATTGGAGATCCCGGTATAAAACGTATTGGCGATCGAACCAATTTCAATCAGTCTTAACTCTTAACATTTCAACGGTTAATCAGCCACACTTTTTGTAAGTTGGAAATCAAGCACACAGAAAAAAATCAGTGGATAGCTTGTCATGTGAAATCCAAAATGATTGATTCAGAGAAGTGTCTTCTTTCAGACTCGCTTCATGTTGCTTGACATTTAATCAGTAACAGTTATTTCCTTGAATATCCACCACTTTCTCGTCGACAAACCTGTCTACGTCATTCCTCCGTTTCTGTTTGAATAAGACCTGAAGAATTCTGCTCAGTAGGCGAAATAGCTACTCAGTAAACATGGTAGTGTGTGGTTCATTACTGTAGAAAGTTTTCTTTCGATAGATACTGTTATTGCTTTTAACTAAATGTTAGATTGTTGGGTTGCTTTCTAAAACATGTTAATTCTCACGCTTTTTGCTCTTCTCGTTGTCTTTGAATGGAACTTTGTCTTCCTACGATAGTGTAAAATACAGGGTGACCCAAAAAGATGTGTACCCATGAAAATTTCAATTGTGACTTTGATTAAAAAGCTATTTATTTCAAATTACAACCACACATTA
>JGI24021J15306_10011187_pt1 | contig 11151 bp, 13 predicted proteins | sample Ectturendosymbi1_FD_15306 | JGI IMG/M metagenome (IMG submission 15306)
TTAAGGTTGCAAGTAATTGAAATCTATAGTCACCAGTTATTGAAGTATAACTGGATAGACTTCTCAAGCAAACAAAGAAGTTTTTATTTCACAAAATAATCGCGCGGGTCAGATCCAACCACGCAATGGGCAGGATTTGGCCTGCAGGCCTGCTTTATGCACTGGCGATGAAACCACTTCTTGTCCTTTTCATACTTGTTCGTTTATAATGCCACTTCAGAATTCAGACACTGCAGTCTGTACTGAACACCCAGCTTCTTCCATGCTTTCCAACAAGCCAAGGACACCGTTTTGAAAAATTATGTAACGTCCTTAATGATAATAATGACAAATGCACAACCACTTGCTTTTCGTTATCTGTACCTGTTCAATTGATCATAAGCTGTCAGAGATGCAAATCATTCATTTCAGCGAAGCAGTAACGATTTTTATACAATCACAGCACCAATGAGTTGTATCTCATGAGCTGGCCTCATGCTTTTGCAGTTAGTTGGCCTTACGCCTTTACACAGTAAATCAACATTGTTCCTCTTTTACCAAGTGACTGAACTACTCTTAATCATTGCATTGCAAGGCATGCTTGACTGCACCAATTGGTGAAGAAGCCTAGAGCAAACTCAAAGAGTTCCAACATATTTGTTTTGACAAGTTGCTGGAAATACTTCAATGGTCAACCAACTTTCTCTGGAATCTCAAATTGATCCCTGGTAAATGTAGTGTATGAAGGGCCATAATCTTTCTTCCTCCAAGTATATTTTTTGGCATCTTCTTAGTTTTTTTATGGCTGAGTTGTTATAGAATGTGAAAGCGTTACGTCATCTTCATCCCCATCTGATTCATCATTTTCCTCAAGTTTTTACTTGAACCAGGCTCATACACATCACCAGCTCTTGTCATCTTCACCAGCAAGGTTACCAGCATTGCTGTTGCTTCCTTCTTCAAGAGCCTCCAGCATATCATTGAGACCAAAATATCTTCTGTGTGACATGTTGACAAAAATAAATGCCAAACTGAAAACTAGGACATAATTTGAAAAAATACTACTGAGTGTTCGATTTGAAGAAAGAAGTAAAGGAAATACCTGTTGGAACAATTCAGTCAAGTTTATGTTTACTTCACCTGTGCAGCATACTTCATTATGTTTCTTACAGAATTGTCTTCATAAAGACAAACACTTTTTGTGCACGGCTTTGGAGGTGCATAGTGGTCTGTCACATGCGAAACAAGTGTGTAGCCTCAAACTGCTTTGCAGAGTAGCTATGCACAAGTCTAGCACATTGTAAGAAAAGTCATTTCATGCCACCACCAATGACATCATTTTAGCAATTCATTTTTTACAGCCTCGATTGTTGTGGTTTTTGTACTGTGAGAAAAATTATTTCATACACCCTCCAGTGATATATCATTTATCAATTCTAGATCATGCTCAAATCTATTCATTTTAGATCCTAGAAAACAACTACTTTTGCCTCACAACAAAATATTATTATATAGTAGAACTCGTTCAATTCGTCATCGTTTAGATCGCTTTTTGTCACTTTTTCGTCAGTTCTGGCAGAATCCCTATCTTTTGTGTACATTTCTGTTCGTGTCATTTGCCAGATCGTCTAATTCGTCACCTCTTTCTGTCCCTAAGAAGCATTTTGTTCGTCTAATTCATCATTTGCAGTTTCACTTTAGATGTCTAAGCAGCTACAGGGTGACACAAAAAAAGTCATCTCCAAAAATCAAATAACTTCCAAAATTTTATTTAGATTGACACAAAACTTCAGCTACATTAGGTCAAGCCTGTGTAGCAGACATCTTTAAAGTTTCAAGTCAAAAACTTTTTGTTTCACTGGCGCTCAAAAAATGTGCTCCAAATGAGCTACCCGGCGCTGCAGGCACATTTGGATCTGGTAGGCAAAGTTCTTGATGACCGGATTCCTCCCTTGGGATCGCTCTTATTGCTGCTGTGATTGCTGCCTTCAAGACAGGGATAGTCTGGTGGTTGTTGCCATACACCTTGTCCTTAAGGTATCCCCACAGATGAAAATGTGGGGGGTTTAAGTCCGGTGAATGCGAAATCTTCAAATCTTCATGCATTGAATCAAAAAATAGCCAACATTACTTGTGTGAAGTGTCTGCACACGTGCATTTTAAAACTTGTGGTCACCCACCACGAAACACAAGATTGGTAGCAAAGCAATGTAGGTTTGTTCTGGAGGGTGTATGTGACACAACTTGCATGTGACCATTTTTTCAGGATTCGAATTGCACGTTGAATATTATTGTTGTTATATCTGATAAGCTTGTGTGATGCTTGTGATTTCTGATGAGTCAATTTGTGGCAAACAATTTTTTTCATATTTTGATTGAATGGTAGTGATGTGCAAAGCAAGCACTTTGTTTTCAGCTATTTTAGCTCCCATGGTTTTCATGTTTGTATCAATGGATAGTGTGTGTGATGTCGAATTGCTTGATTTTATTCAACTGTTGTGTCAAACATTTGGGTTTTCTGTGTATAAAACATGCAGTGAAGTTACCGTATATACTCGCTTATTAGCCGCACTTTTTTACCTGGAATGTGGCCTGTATTTTGCCTGCGGCTTATACGCGCAACATACCCAGAAGCACAAAGTTTTCTATCAGCAATAGCCTTGACGGAACAGAAGATGACATTCTCTGGACAGATGTTCGCGACAACACCCATGACACAGATGAAGATGACACCTACGATGATCTACTGTACTTATAGACGAACTTCTTTCTTCCGACAAAGAAGATTTCTAAGGTTTTGAACAATACAATGGACTTTCATTGTATTTGCATGTAAAAATCAATATTTTGTAGTTGATTGATCGCGCAGGGTCTTCACCGGTGAAAAGGTCAATTAACCTGCGGCTTATTCGTGAATTACCCTTGATTCCCAGTATGTGGCTAAAATTTCTGCTGCATCTTATCTGCAGATGTGGCTAATAAGAGAGTATATACGGTACATGCTTTTTTGGTTTTGCTGCTTTTGAAAGTTTTTGTAGTTACCATTGGAATAGGCTGAAACTGCTGGAAAATGTAAAAATATCATACTCTTTTGTCCTTTTGCTTCCAGATGTTCACCAATTGTAGTTGGAGAAGGTGTTGTTGTTCAATGCAATACCTCATTTTCAAATGGCTTCTATTTGAAAAACACGAACTGCACATTTTCTTGCCTACATAATTTTTTGCAAACATCAGGAGGAAGTTCTGCAATATGTATGGATGATGGCACATGGAATGTGGTTGGTGGCTTACCAGAGTGTGACCCAAGCTGTCCAATAATTCCTCATGAAGATGACCAAGTGGTATGATTGGTAGAATTGTGTTATTCAAGGGAGTGCCCCTGAGAAATTGTGGAGTGTAAAGAGTTACATGCATTCTTTTCAAAGTCATTCATATATTTCAGAAAAAGCATTGAACTTACTAATCTTCTGCCATGTTGCCCTGTTAGTTGAAAGTGGAAAGTTGTCGATTTATCTGTTGTTGTTTTTTATGGAATATTTAGTCATATGGAGTATGTATTCTGTAGCATCCTTTGCTCATGAACATAGATTAGACCTTCACAATGCACTAAAACACCAGCCCTGGTTGGCGACCGATGCATTGTTTCTTGTATTGACGGATACATTTCAAATGGGGAACAAACATTACCAGAAGTAACCCTTGTCTGTACCCGAGATGAACTTTGGAAAGGACCGGTTCCATTATGCATAAAGGCATGCCCCCCTTTGGAAATTCCAGGTGATAGTTACATCGATGAAATGTTGTTGTTTTCTTTTGTAAGCAAGTATAACAAAACTATGAATCTGCACATGCTTGCTGAAAAATAAGTACCTTGTGTGTATAAAAATCAAGTAAGGTTTTTATTTTTTTGCTTGACATTATTTTGTGCCCTTTGTCATAGTTGGCCAATTTTTTGCTTCACATTTCAATATTACTTCTGCCGAATTTATTTTTTTCCATTTGACAAGCTAAACAGTAGTTTCAGCAAACCCCACTATGTTTGTACAGTTCAGCTACATTGGTGGTGCTATTTGTTACAATGCAAAAGATGTTGCATAAAGAGATGAAAACATGCAATGCTTTTGTGTAGCTTTTAGTTGGGTAAATCAATTTCAAAACCATTATCTGAACCTGAATTTCTTGGTTAAACCTAGAAAGTATTGGGATGAATGCGTTTATTTGGTTATTTTCAAAACTCTACTCTCATGTTTTGCAGCATGGATTTTACTTCCAACCAGTTTTGAAATTGATCTTAACACTTTGAGAGCCAGCGTACGATATATTCGTACTTGGCTCTATTGCTATGCTGCTGGTATGGTTTTGCACGTGACGCTTGAGCAGGCAAGGTGCTGTTTGGAAAGGCTGTACTGGGAAAACCATGCATGCTAGAAAAAACTTCCTACATATGAAATGTTCGGCTGATCATCTAGTTTTTGATGAACAAAACCAAAAAAAGTTTCCACCTTATTTAGATGGGTGTATTGGGTGAAAGCTGGGGTGGATTTCCAATTTTTTTACTTTGAAGGTTCACTGCGCTTATTCAAATCATTGCAGATATTTCAAACTCACAGAGTATGTTGCTAGACTTATTTTCAAGCATCCTGTGAAGTTTCAAGTATTAAGTTTCAGAGGAAAAAAAGTTATAACAGTTTATTTGACACCTCAGCCTAGAAGGGATTTTCTGCTTTTCGACTGAGTACACAATCGCATGTGCGCTTTGAGGCTCTACATACCGCCTAACAATCGCTTTGCCTAGGCTCGATTCACATAAATTTTGCAACAGCACTTCATGAGCTTCAAGCTTCAGTATGTTTTTGCTGCACACACTGCAAACGAAAGGTGTTTTGACAAATTCCAGTACATGAAAACAACCCAAACACAAGCTGAAATTTATTTAGACATCGCCTGAACATTCGTCAGTTGTCGGCTCTTGACTGCTGAAACAAAACAGCACCGCTTCTGTTCCAGTTGCAGGAAAAATCTGAAAAGCACAGAAGATGTTGTTATCACCTTATAGAAGCATCGCGTTTAGTTTCAGGTGCAGCAGACAAGCAGAAAAAAAAACTACAGCGGTTTCCGTCAGCCGGTCGTCGATAGGCTGGACTGTTGCGAAGACATGCGATGCACGCGCATCTAGATGCTTGGCGCAAAAGTAAACAACTCAGAGAAATCACGTTCGATCTCACTAAAATTTTCAGGACGTGTTTGTTTAGGTTTCTACAATTTTTAGAAAATTTTATGCTTCAAACAAACAAGCACTGACGAAGTTATGCGCTGCAGTGCAAGCACACTGTGTGTCATGTCAGCATGGCCACCCACCTTTGCTTGTCTGCTCATAACTGCTGAAACAAAGCAGCACCGCTTCTGTCCTGGTTGCAGGAAAAATCTGGAAAGCACAGAAGATGTTGTTATCACCTTGTAGAAGCATCGTCTTTCGTTTCAGATGCAGCAAACAAGCAGAAAAAATCTACAGCAGTTTCCGTCAGCCGGTCGTCGATAGGCTAGGACTGTTACGAAGACATGTGATGCATGCTCTTCTAGATGCTTGGCGCAAAAGTAAACAACTCAAGAGAAATCACGCTCGATCTCACTGAAATTTTTAGGATGTGTTTGTTTGAGTTTCTACAATTTTTAGAAAAATTTACGCTTCAAACAACAAACAAGCATAGACGAATTTACGCCCTGAAGCACAAGCACACTGTCAATCATGCCGGCATGGCCACCCACCTTTGCTTGTTTGCTCATAACCGCTGAAACAAAGCAGCANCGCTTCTGTTCTAGTTGCAGGAAATATCTGAAAAGCACAGAAGATGTTATCACCTTGTGGAAGCATCGTGTTAAGTTTCATGTGCAGAAAAAAACTACAGCGGTTTCCGTCAGGCGGTCGTCGATTGGCTGGACTGTTGCGAAGTCATGCGACGCACGCGCATCTAGATGCTTGGCGCAAAAGTAAACACCTCAAAGAAATCACGCTCGATCGCGCTAAAATTTTCAGGATGTGTTTGTTTAGGTTTTTACAATTTTTAGAAAAATTNAAGCTTCAAACAAANAACCCCAGACTAAGTTACGCGCTGCAGCGCAAGCACACTGTCAATTATGCTGGCATGACCACCCGCCTTTGCTTGGGGTAGCACGAAGTCATCTGGTCCAGTCCATCCACACCTGACATATGCTTGTTGTAATCAACAATGCATGTGGGTTTGCTGACCTCCTCCATAGCCATGTACACTGTAATAGAAGTTGTCCATGTACAGAGTATGCCAACGAGAAATATTCTTTGACATGAGGAATGATGTTACCGCCTCCTTGAGGCTCTTCAACATGGCGTGGTGCACATCGATCTTCCAGCAGGGCAACCCAACCTGGTCGGCGCATCATTGTTGGTTGGGACCAGCTGGTCACAAGCTGGGATCGTCACTGAGCTTGAAGTCACTCAGGTCAGAGTCATCATTCATGAAAATAATGTCAGCATACATTGTAACTCGGAAGGAAATGTCTTGGCTAATTATTTATGCACATTGCAATTGCAGGATTTTTTAAATCTGCAAAGAGTGAATGTTTTTGAAGAACCGCTTAACACTTCGCTGCAACAGTTGCCATGAGAAAAGAACCACATCATACGTGGTTGAAATCAGTTAGCTTGAATCCCTCCAACGTGGCTGAAACATTGATGTCGTCGGAAAAAAGAACTACAGAACACGTGACTGGAAAATTTGTGCCATTGGAAAAAAAGCAACTGCAGAACATGTGACTGGAAAATTTTGACTGCAGAACACGTGACTGGAAAATTTTGTGCTGTCGGAAAAAAAGAACTACAGAAGGTGTGGCTGGAAAATTTTTGTGCCGAGGGAAAAAACTGCAGAACACGTGACTGGAAAATTTTGGTGCCGAGGGAAAAAACTGCAGAACACATGGCTGGAAAATGTTGGTGCCGTCGGAAAAAAAAACTGAAAAACATGTGACTGGAAAATTTTGGTACCGTCAGAATAAAAAGAACACGTGACTGGAAAATTGGTGCCGTCGGAAAACTTCAAAACACGTGGCTGAAGAAGTACACTTGCCTTGAGAAAAATATTTGTGCTCCACCAAACCAAATAGGAAACTTTTACATAATGTCTACCAACTCTAGAATAAACTATTGCAATGGCATGTGTCCACAAATGGCTTAGGCAAACAGGCAATTTGAAATCAGCCTATAGCAAACATTTTTGTGCATCGCCCAAAATTTCACTGAACAGTAACTGGCCTTGTAAATATAACGAGCTTTACCCAAAAAGTAAATTTTTCCTACAAAGCACCATGTACAAAATAGTTGTCGCATTCTAGCCACCAACTAATTGTTGGAAAAAAAGGCCCAGCACATGATGTTTGACAAAAAATTGCTGCTGAAACAAAACAGCACAGAAGATGTTGTTATCACCTTATAGAAGCATCGTGTTTAGTTTCAGGTGCAGCAAACAAGCAGAAAAAAAACTACAGCGGTTTCCGTCAGCCAGTTACACATCATGTACCTTGCACATCACGTACAATTACACATCATGTGCACTCTTACGCATCATGTACCTTGTTTTGTTTGAAAAAAAACGCAATTTCCAGGAAACATTAATACACCCAGTCTTTGCCGGTTAAAGTACACAAATGTCCCCTTCTATACTCTCAAAGCTGACTTATTCTTAGTCATTAAGGCTTGGGAGGTATGAAAGGAAACGCTTCACTTTGCTGAAGGATCACTTGCAGCTTGCACTAGATACTGCCATCATCAGTGTTTTTTGCAAAGCAATTCGAAGAACTTCAGGACATGATAATTTTAAGTTGCATGGCTTGAATCTAGCATTTTGCAGTCTGGAATATTCTCGTACATTTGCTTGCCATCTACGTATGAACTAAGCACAGTTCCTAAATTGTCACTCATAGATTTTAGTTTTTCATAGTCAGGACAGTACAAAATCCTTGGACATCGAACAGAAAGCCTAATTTGGACAGAAAAAGCAAGATCTAAACACAAGTAACAAACCTCTTCTTTAATGAGATAAATTTTTTTGCTCAAGTGGTACAGTAACAATACTAAATGCTGATTTTTCGAGGACTAACTGATGTTCTCTACCTTAGTCTGTGGACTGGGGCATTGTGTTCAGCCTATTAATCGGACACTAGTCGCTATCGAAGAAGTTTCGTAAAGTCGGAGTGGCCGCAGTCCGTAGCAGTTACGTAAATCTGTATATGACCTCAAAACCAGTTGTTTGCATCATGATCAGATTATCACAGCCAAGGACTTAAACTCATTTCAACCAGATATTGACTTATATTTTCTTGCCTGAAATACAGCAGCATGGAGTGTCTTGGCCTTTCTTATACCGTGAGAAAGACGATGCCTAGTAGATGTGGCAAGCGAGTGTTCTTGTTATGTTACAATGCGCCACAATATTTGACCATTGTTTTGTGTCACAATACCGCAGTTTTGTCATAATGCTTGGTGGAGCTGACGCAACTTAATATGTTAGATATGGGTGCGCAATTTATGGTTGGATGGGGTGCAAAATAGAGGCTCCAGAAACTGTAAATAAAAATTTTTATTTGTGCCAAGCAAGTTTTGCGCCCCCCCTGCAAGTTGCGCCCATGGCACGTGCCATGCCTGCCATACCTTAGATACGCCACTGCCTTGTAATGGCAAAATGGTGAGTAGTTCGTACTAGGTGCTCATGTCTTCACACATATGTGCCACATCCACCATATCAGTCGATTCCACAAAGTCGAGTGAAAAGCACTCACACGCGTCAATATCCTTCCTTAGTTGCTCCTCCACATCCACAGCCATTCCCTCACATCGCCTTGTATTGGTATTGCGGGAGAGTTGCACTTCTTTAATGGCTTTATGATCTGTGTTTTATTTTTGAAGTCTTCAAAAAGACTGTCTACTGCCTCAGGAAAGGCTTCCTTCACAACATCACCATCTTTGAATGGCTTCTTGTGTTTAGCAAGGATGCGACTGATGCGATAAGAAACAACAGTTGCGGCCTTACCCTGGGTTCTCGATTTGGTAAAGATTGACTGCCGTGCTGCAAGCTGTGCAGGACTTTTGAGGCACGTAAAGAGGTCTTGGCAGGGAAATCCATAGCGTAGTTTCTGCGTAACGTTTTCAAATGCCGCTCTAAATTCCCTTTCTTTGTCAGCACTACCGTTGCATTGCAGATCAAACAAACAGGCTTTGAATGAGAATAACAAAAAAAGTGCTGTTCCTCCAACTCGGGGTGAAAATGGTAGGTCTTGGCTCATTTCGTCTCAGCCATGTTAATGTTCAAAAGTAATCGCTCCGATCACTAGCTACTAGTAGAGATACAAAAAAACTTTCAGAAAGCACACAAATTAAACCTCAAAAGCACTGAGTTTTGTAAAGATAGTAACGCACTTTGGTGCCTAATCCACAAATAGCCAGAAACAATTCTTACAAAAATACAGCTTATCATTAGTTCACACCAACAGCATATCCAAACATGTGATGACACAGACAAAATCATTACTAGCTGGCTGAGCACGCTTAGGATGCTAGACAACACCTCGATCCTAGCATCTGGAACCACATGTATCAACTTCCTACAAAGTGGTCGTTCAGACCAGTATTTTAAACTGATAGTATTGACAACCTCATGACTGCAGAAAGCACCACTGTCCAATCAACACCCTAAATTGGGAAAATGCGCTCGTAAGCACAAAGGGCTAAACCGTGATGGTCTTAGTCGCCACTGTCTTAACACGTACTGTAGCATACCACTAATGCTAAACTAACAGCTTTTCGTAGTCTCAGTAAGAATAACCAGCACAACACTATACCACCATCACGACATGTGGCCGGCAACTGAAGAGCCTCCACTGTTAATGCTTATTGAAACGTCACAATGGCAGTTACTTGGACATGTTCCCTCAGAGAGGAAATCTTTGCAGCCACTATAAGGCAAATGGCCGATTAAATAGAAGACACTATACATTGCCTAATAATAATTATTTATTTTTTCCGACAGCCTTCGTGGTTGACTTTGGAACAATTCGCGGTCTACCAGTAGACCGCAATCAACTGGTTGGGCACCACTGCACTTAGCCATAAGTTCTCTGACATGCTGATAAGACAAGAAAATAGTAGAATTTAACATATGTATCATACATACACCATAGTGTAACACAGGGTTCCGAAAATGGTCAGTTGTGACCCAGTGGTTTTGGAGGCGGGGGTGATGGGGGGCAAGTGCACCTCGAAAAGTTTTGACATGTTGAAAATCCAGGCGAAATCCTTAAATTTGGGCAAAATCCCTGAAAATTCTAACAAAATACCTAAATATCTAGGCAAAATCCTTGAAAATCTGGGCAAAAATGGCACCCAACATTGTTTGACTTAAAAAATGTGAAGACCATTTTTTGGAGGTCACACCACAAATGCAGTCGGTCAATGTTGCACGACAACTTTTTGGGCAGGTTGGGAAACTTTGGGCAAAAATCCTTAGCACCCCCAAAAATTTGCTTGCTCCTACACCTATGCACAACACAAATTTGGGTTGCAAGATCTTCCACTCTGTGTTGCAAAATAATTTAAATTTAGATTTTAAGTTTAATATTTTATTTAGACAGAATAATTGCAATATATTACTGTTTGTGTGCTGAGTTTCATAGAATTTTGTGCAATAAACTTGCTACTGCCAATGGCCCAATACTAGTCTTGAAATTGATATTTATTTGTGAAGTATTTTCCATGACATTATATGCTCGCAAAATGTTTGGTTCACAGGAAGTTAGAAATATCTATTTAGGATCGCGCTGAAAAGTATTTGCGGACACCTGGTATAATATCCGTGCAGTACAAAATAAACAATATGAGTAAATAGATTAAAGTGTGTTTGTTTGATACATGCAATCAGATCAGTGGTGCATATAGCCTGTAAAAATGGTCTGTCGCAGAAGCGTTGGTTGCTAAATTGTCGCAACGGGAAAATTCCACCAATATATAGAATATCGACAATATTTGCTGATGAAAACTGCTACGCTAGTTTTCTGAACGGAGTGTTAAAAGTATTGAAGTTCAAAATCGGTTTTTACGACCTTGAAAAAGTATTGAATTTGGCCAAAACGTACATAATGGAAAACAAA
>JGI24021J15306_10011188_pt1 | contig 11151 bp, 9 predicted proteins | sample Ectturendosymbi1_FD_15306 | JGI IMG/M metagenome (IMG submission 15306)
GTGTTGCCACTTCTGATGTTTTAACATCAGATCTGATGTTTTGAGAGAAATTTCTGATGTCTGATGTTTTGGCAACAAATCTGATGTTGACTGAGCTGTTGCTTTTTTCCCAAATTTTCTATACTTTTAGGGTGAAAATGAGTTAGATTCGTTTTTCACGCTTAAGTATGTTTGGTAATCGTTCCAAGCTGAAGAAGCTCTCTTCATAGCGTTGGTAATAACATATACGTTACGCAAAAATAACTGACTTTTCCATTTAATGAGGATACTTCTCTCTGTTTTGGATTCAACGTAGGTTACTGCACTTTCAAACTTTGTTAGATGCTGGTAATAGAAGCATTTAGCTTATATTAAACTGTAATGTAAAAATCTGATGTTATCTGATGTTGAAAAAGGCACGAATCTGATGTTGACGCCACTGACCCCAGTGGCAACACTGAAGGCTACGCAGTAGGACGGAGAACAATTCCTTCTATTAGCAACTGCTGGGCTAGGCCACGGGGTCTACAGAAAAGTGTATACTTCAATTGGGGGTCAACGTGCAGAAAAGTTTGAGAACCACTGCTTCAAACCCTGCAGACTTGACCCGAATTCGAAAAACAGTATTCGGCCCACGCCTGAAAAACCTGATGCATTTGTTTTTTATTGCTGCATAAACATGACCGAAGGTGTTAGCATTTTTGAGAAAATCTCCCAGGCGTTAGAGAAACTGGAAAAGCCAAAAGAGAAACGCACGTCATCGTAACAAATACATATACTTGGAATGAGCAAGAAAGTCACAAAAAAATTACCTTTGTTCGTGTTTGGATATGAAAAATCAACAAAAAGCTTTTTGTCTATGCTTTCAACGAATTTACCCATGTTCTAAACGATTTGTCAATTTTTTTCTAATGCAGGTTTAGTGCGAGTCATATCATTGCTTTTCACCATATTTTTTCGGCGTAGGGCAGCCATTGCTTTGGCTTCGCAGGATATTTTTTGCGTTAAGTCTTCGTGGCCATCGTTGTTGGCTTCGCTGGTCACACTTTGCCCGCCGCTGGTCAAGATCACGGACTTTAAATCAGATAAAGCGAGTGGTTGGAAAGAAACCGGCTCGAACAACTAGCACAAACAAGGCCAAGAACTGATTAATCAACCAAACACCCAGACCCCTTATTACAAAAGTCGATGATGTTAACGACGCACATTTGGTTTCAGCAACTTGCCATTTCCACATCCCACGTAGAAAGGTTGACGCATTTCCCAAACACGTCAATAAAGAAAAGCTCACCGTTACTTGCAAGAGATCAATGTGACCGGAGCGCAAAACAGCAATTCACAGAGAAGTCAGTTTTTTATGCAGTACACGAAACGATGTAACATGATGCTGCTTCAGCAATAAAGAGGTTGGCAAATCCAACACAAACGGTATGAACCAGTCTTTTGCTTACTACGGCAACTAACTGAAGCTGTGTTTGAATGTTTCTGCAATCGGTTAACGTGACGTCATCGTTGCAACCATGTTTTAGCAGCTCAGCTTACGCCTCGCTACACACCCAAGAAATCATATATTTCCCATAGTTCGCCTGAGCAAAGAAACTACATTCTACAAATCACCAACCACGTACTTAAGCTATTTTACAATTTACTCTTATTCTAAGGAAGAACATACTGAATGTTACGATCAGACTTGCACCAACTAACTTGTATACCTAAAATGACTAACGCAATTACACGCTATGTATCATACAGTATCTCTCCTGCTTTTCCTTTGCAAATTTGACCAATTGTCAACTATCGTCAAAACTCTAATACCATTTACTGTTTGACTTAATGAAATCATTAGAATTTTTAAAAACTCTGAAGGTAAAGGCGAATAAACAGCTTAGTGGAATGGCGGAATCAGCACGAAGTTGCCACGAATTTGCAGACAAGTGGCGATTCGAAAGACATTTTTGTCACAAGGCAGATTGAAACAAGTCTTTTGTTTATTTTCAAAATACCTGACTTTCACTAGTTATAAGCTCGTAAGATGACTTGAAGTTAGTATTTTCGACAGAAAGAACTTCGGAGAAAGATTTCAAGAAGTATATGACTCATAACGACTAGCGACAGCACATAACTTGCTCAGGACCTAGACGCGCCTGGCTGGTGCATAGGTTCGACCCTTGGTCAAAAATCAATGTACCGTAATAAGTGAGGGAACTCGTGATGCTGAACTGCTTTTTCCGTCTCCTAAAACCTGGCGACGCGTATGGATTGAGGTATTCCTGCTCAAACTCTAATCCAAATCTAGTCCACTAATAAACCCATCACTGCGGTTTTAAGAGGTTGGAGGGTGCACGAAAATGAAGCACACTCAAGCAATCATCAAAGAGCTGTGACCAAGGGCGTAAAAACAGGGGGTATATCCCTTGATACGCATTCTGTCCTATGTACTGTACACGCATTTCAGTACCCCAGGATTTGTCTCAGACCAGTTTGTACCAAGTTAATCACCAGTTACATAGCTCGCATGCACAGAGTATAGTATCTCACATTTCCTTATTATCTTCACTATTTAAGAGCAAAATCACGTGTGTAAGCAAAAGATTTTCAAAACCATCGCGTCTGCCGCTACAGTTCCACTTAACGTCTAAAACCATTCTTTGTACCGTAACCCTGGCATTCTGACGGCAGCAAACAGTACGTTTGTTCATTCCCCCAGTCGCGTAAACAAATTTGCGCCCCTGGCTGTTACACAGGTTATAATTTTCTGGATGGCGGTTTCAGTGCAAGGTAGTTAACGCAGTCGCGATTCTTTGAACAAGACTCTGCTCTCGCGCAAATCATCTTGTTTTGGTTAAGCTTTGTCGCCGCATTGTAACTTGTACTTCATCCAAAAATGTTATCACACGGACACAGTTTATTTGTTTCAACGATCAGTCATAATCTCGCCAAGCAATAGTCTGATCAAAATTTTTATAAGCGGGGATTATGTCCTGGAGAAAAGTGAAACTACTCTACTGTGCAGAATGCAGACTAAGAAACACTTTAGCTTAATGCACTTGTGCGGAAACATTCCTTTTGTTTGTGCTCACTGCATGCCAATGTGTGTCTTCCAACTTTGTAACAGGTACATACAGACTTTCAATTTCTACTCTTAACCACAACGCCTATTTTGAAGGCGTCACGAAGTTCCCATGAATGTGAATGTAACTACTCATCAGTATTAGTTTACTATTTTAAGACATCTAATGCCTTGAATCGAAAAACTCATGCGCAATTGTTCAGCGAGGCACATCTTCATCTGAAATATTTGTCTGTTTGCACCAAATGTCTCATTACCTTACAAATTTCCTTTCTTACACATTATGCTACCTTCTGTATGAAAAATTGCTGTTTTTACTCATTTTCAATATTCCCGTGTACATGTTTACTCATTTTCAATATTCCCGTGTACATGTGCTCGAAACTCTTGCGCTACTTCGTGGTTAAATGTTTGTCCTATTTTGAGAAGGACTAAGACTGACATCACGTGGTGAAATGAACCTAACTCTGAAATTGACAATTAGGTAATGAAGAAATCGTTGCTTAAATCTAGAGATATAAAAACATCCTCAACAACTCAAAGGTGCAGGGCCAAAAAAAGGTTGTGGACCACTGTTTTAACGGGATGTGGGATAGCGGCATACCTACTCTTAAGCAAATGCGTGAGAAGTTTTCTAGTGAGGTTTCACCTGACAGAAAGCCTGGATTGTGCAGCAACAAAATCATAATATTATGTACGGGAGACAGTGTCGCGCGAAGTAAAATCGTATTGAGGGAGTTTTCTTTGAACCATGTAGCGGCTGTGACAGTACATATAGTACAATGTTTCAGTCGTCATGAGGCAAGCAACAGTGTACGTATTGAAATGCTGCTTACTTTGCTTAATTTGTGCCAATAATTATTTCCTTACATGCAGATTTGTCGATCAAACCATCATTGCGCATGTTGAAATAGTTGAAAAAAGGTCGCAGCCACAAATACGAACACCGGATGCCGACCTTAAACGCATTCAAAAAAAGACTAAGCATCAATACGTTGGATTTTGACCGTGTTGAAATCCTGTCATTTGGAAGCATAGCTTGCTCATGTACTCGTGAGCAGCCACGAGTAAACAATTTAGCTGTACAACAGCTTAAGCACAACTGGTTTGATAGCTTCATGAAATCCGAAAAATTAGTAAATACCGCAACATTCAGCAAGCATACAAAATTCTAAAACGCGGTTAAACAGAACCCAATTTCACGACAAAGCATACACTGATGGCCACAAAGGCAAGTGTGGCGCTCAGAAAAGATGAGCTCAAAATTATGTTTACTTTCAACCTTGCCAAACAGAATTGCGCACTGAATTTTCACATGGTACCACTTTCTGTTTTTTGTTTTTTCGTCCGCAGCTCATTCCAGCGCACCCGCCTCTAAAGGCAGGGCAACAGGCCAAAAACCGAATTTGCTACCATTGGGTTTTAGCTCATTTGAGTCAAAGAAAAACAAGTGGGAGATATGATATCAATCCCAGTTGCGTTACGCGGTCTAGGGCGCCGACAGTCGGAGGCGGGCCGCTGAAATCATAAAATTGCGTGAAAACTAATAATTAGGCACGTGACAAAACTAAAGCACAAAATGTGAAGACAGCTGAGGTTCAAACGATTTTTTACGAATTTCGAAACGTAGAAATGAGTTTACTGTGTGTCGGTGTTTAAAGTAGGTTGATCATATCGAAATGTTTTTATCTTTTTTCCCATAAAATCTTTGTCCTGCTATGATAGAAGATTTGGAAGCTCTGATGATGTACTGCAACAGGTTTTGAATTGTTGCGTTTTCAGCTTTTTCTAGTTTTCTAAATGATAAACGTCAAGATGGTATTTAGGAATGGGGTGAGGTTGTTGTCATGATGGGTAGGGCGGAGAGAGGTGTGAAACTGTATCTGTATGGTGTTATGTAAACATGTTGTGTGGTGTTGTCTTATTTTACTTTATCATATAAATGTTCCGTGTAGTTAAAGGCTGAATTTCCGTGTTTGACTTTTTATTTCGTGCATAATTGAGAAAAAAACAAAAACAATCAAACCATTTTTGGTAACTTAGTAAGTTCAAATATTTTTCATCTCCACCACATGTTCGATGCAGTATTGCTTGTTTCATTATTTTCATTGAATCATTTTATACCCACTTTTCCTATGGAGATGGCTGCTAAAGCAGAAGGCCTAAAAGACTTGAAACATCTCACGGCTTTCAGCAATCTCAGTTCTGCTGGTTCCACACCAAGACAAGACCAAGCAAGGTCGGAGATGTAATCATAGCACCTGGTCCTTGGACACTCTCTGAACCGCTTTCCCGTGGATGTAGCCAACAGATTTTGCTTCGTCCATCTTTCCTGGGACATTCCGGACACATGGCCGAACCAACGTAGCTGAGATATCCCCCATTCGAAGAAGCGGCTTGATATTTAGGTCATTTACGTATTTCAGTGCTGCGCACTTTGTCACGAAGTTGTCACACCGTGAACTCATCGCAAAAAAACAATCTTTGCCGCTTTTACCTGAGATAACACTCTCAATCATTACCTAAGAATCATGACCATAAGACCATTAGTAAGGATCGGGATAAAGACCGATTTGAAAGTTGACAGCTTTGCGGTATTTGAAAGCTTCCATTTTGTCACCACATAGTGATGTAGCTCACGCACACAGAACTGCGTTTGATTTAACCAATATCATCATTATACTTGTTGCGTCTTCCGTTACTCGTGAATACCACGCCAAGGTACTTCTTGAATTTCTCGACCTGCTGCAGTGCACTGCCGGTTACTTGCAGCGGTAAAGTAACTTGGTTTCTGGAGAGACATAATACCTCGGTCTTCTTAGTGTTAATTTTCATTCCTTCTTGCCGCACGCAGCTGAAAATCGATCAAGTACATGTTGAAGACCCTGTTCAAAATACAAGCAGTCCGCAAAAAAACAAATGATTCATCCTACAGCTCCCAACAGTGACACCCAGTTTGGCTCGACTGTTGCTGTTTGACCAATTGATATAGACTATGATGAGTGGTGACAGTACACACACTTGTCGGAGTCTAACACCCTCTGTGAACGGTTATGATTTAAATCCACCGACACGGACACAACCAGACGGCAAGTCAGTGTATTCCTGCTCAGAAGTTTTATCAAGGCTTTGAGCATTTCGATTCATATCAAGGTTCTGAGCATTTCAGGTGGGTTTCATTGCAACCTTCAGCCTTTCTAGCCTTCACTGCTTTGACAGATTGGAGAACTTGGGATGCAGTGATAGTAATTCCTTCCCTCAAATGCGCCTGCTTTGTTTCCGATGGTGCGATAGTGACTGGGTTTAAAAGATTGGAATACTCTCTTCTCTGCCAAGGATGAAATCCTGCTGAGTAAAACACCATTTTGGTGTTTCCTTGCTGAGTAAAACACCATATTTGGACAAAGAAGTATGAAATCTTTTGCAGCGGAGATGCTTGATAGTTTGCCAGAACGTTTGTTGGCTTACCAGTAATTGCAATCCAGTTTATACCCGAACGTCTCCTAAGGTGGTATTTTAGACTTTTTCAGCGTGAGGGCTGCGGACTTTCGGCCTCCGCGTACCGCGGATGCATAGAACAGTTAGCTTTGTTCTGGAGCAGTGCCTGGTATAGGCCACTTTCTTTGCTTGAATAGCATCTTTCACCTCTTGGTTCCACAAAGAGGTTACTTATTTGCCATAATTCGCCGCATCGAATCTTCCGTCCTAATACCCAAGCCGCAGATGAAGCTACAACCGCAACTCCATCTCCGCGTGCGCTGTGCATTCTGGGACGTCCCGGAACATGGACGATACGCTGTCTGCAAAGGTCTTTATTGTCATCTTTGTCCGCCAGGGCCTCCCACTTTAGTCGGTAGGACCTCCTGGCCCTGCCTATTTATATAGGCCCGGCGGCTTTTCCAGAAGCAAGTTGCAGACAAGCAGGTGGCGATCGGTCGACAGTTCTGCACCCTTTTGACACGAACGTTCAAGGCTGAACGGAAGTTTGCTGATACTATGCAGAAAACAATCAGTGATCGTTGGCCAAATAGTCTCTGCACCACGCGCACATCTCTGTGTTGGAAGAAAGTGTTCATGATTCACAGTGCGTTGTTACAGCACAGTTGCAGCAGGAGTTTTCCGTAATCATTAACGTCAGCATCACTGACCCCGCCTCCATACCGCGGAATCGGTCCCAACATGTGCATTAAAGTCTCCCAAAAGGATCTTGGATTCTTTGGTTTTAACCCTGCGCAGGGCATCACTAATTTCTTCCACAAATTGATGGTACAGTGCACTTTAGTTTGGGCCGCATACCTGCATCAAAGACAGGGGGCAAAGCGTAACTACTTCAGGGTGGGAAAATGTCGCTGGCTCAACGCCAGAGTAGAAGAGTTTCAACCCATCGTCCAGCTCAGCAGTGTCAGAACTATGACGCTTCGTCTAAGGGGATGCCAACAACATCCAGGGAACATCATTTGGCTTCCTCGACCATTTCGTGCTCTTTCCCTTGAGTGAAGTGATGTTCCAGTTTCCAATTACTATAGCCTATAGCGAGATTGCTGTGTACACGTGGCTTTCAAGTCTTTCAGAGTAGAAGTACTCTGGGCTGTTCCCATTCGCCTCCCCAGATGCGAGATGCGTAACAGGCGCAACGTGCCACCCCCAGTTATGGGCAGCTGGTGGGGAAGACTGTCGCAAATTTCTCAAACGGGCGGGCCCCTCTGCCTAAAGCCCGAGTGCGCGACGACCGATGAGTTGGTTTCATTTTGCGCATTTCATATTAGTAGCTCTTCCATGCAGGTGTACGGTTGGATAGACCGATCGCGCCGTTTACACAGTAACTTTTGCGATATCAAGGGAACGCGTTGTTGTGGGCACGTTTGTGTAGAAGTCTTGCTTTGAGTCAACTGCAAGCGCAGTCATGCAGAAATCACTACACCAGAAAAGGAGAAGGTATGACTTTTCATAATGGTGCAGCGTGGACGATGTTTTTAGTCACTTTTCTGCCACAACTTCTTCATTGTTGATATGTGTATGAAAGTTGTGGATGTATCTGCATTAAACAGCAAGGTCTGGACTAACTTAGCTCGGCATTCAGAGATTTTGCAACTTATCTCAAACACTCTAATCGCCCAAAAGATGTTGCGTGAAGATTTTACACGTAAAGCATCTTACCTGCAACGGCCATACAGTATCTAGTCAACACTACCTGCATGCCTTAACTCAATAAAGAATACAAATGCTTCTCTCTTACCACACAACAAACATTCTTTGAATCAAGCCCGTACCAGTGAGCAGGCTTGCAACACTTGGTACATTTCTATAAAACTGCGTAAATGCGATGGGCAACAATGTGCTAGGTGCAAATACCTTACACTACCGTGCTCTACTCATTTGCGATCGAATATAGGTACATCCTGATCATACTCGTAATAAACCATCTTGCACAAAATGACATTCGTCCATCAGTAAAACCGTAGGGCACAGCTTCCCGTTTTAGGAAAATAAGATACGAAGCTCCACTTAATTTCGTCTTGGCGCAATTTATGAATTAGTACTGACCATAGCTTTACACACAATTAGCATCATTACCACTTTCTGACCAGTAACAATGCGTTACTCTTCAGATCCGCTGCCATCCAATGAACAATGTAGTGATGAACAAATCGTGGTCCACGGGTCCAAGCACTTTTGGCCCCCGGAAGTTTCCTGAAAGTGGCCCTTGTACGCGACGGCGAGCTAAACTGAAGTACGCGGCGGATCTACCTTGATTACAGTGCATTTTGCGTGCGTCAATTTAAATGGAATCTGTAAATGTAACAGAAAACTAGTTTTCAGTGAAAGGCTTGTTTAACCGTACACCCGATCTTTCCGCACATCGTGGCTGGTCAGCATGTCCAAATTACATAAACACTTCTGTTACGTAATACAGCACTCAAGGTACCTCGTTGCTGATGTCCAAGTAAAAATTAAGTTTTTAGTTTACAATAATTGTTGTTTCGAAATGAAGAATGATTTTCCACGCTCGTTTTCCACTCTCAGAAGGCCATACGATTTATTTTTTCAACGCATTTAGACGTTTTTGGTGAACGCTTGTCACTGGTTACATCAGTGTCAGAAGTTTTGCCGCAATGCTGTTCAGAGTAAAATTGTTCACCTTCAAGAGTAAAATTGTTCATTTCGAATTAATGTCCTTTTTCACGCATTGCTACTGTATCTTTGGTCACTTGCAGTGATAATATCTTGCTTGTAAACTCTAAAAACCCCATGCCCAAATAGCTTCTAGGGTTTTTGATTAGGTGCGTATCAGACGCACGAATCGTTACCGTGCACTGCATAAACTGTAAGCGTGGCCGTAGCAGTCGGGAATGATTGCTCGAAAGTTAGACACAGATGTGATGAAAATACTTTTTTGCTTGCTCATTGATCTTCACGACGAAATTACAAACACTGTGGTGGAAAAAGTTGAATAAAGTTTTGGCAAAATGCATGGTAGCCAGGCCCGTAACCAGAGGGGGCGAAAGGGGGACTTCGCCGCCCCTAGAAAACTTTTTGCCCCCCCGGAAAAATGTGTGGGACGTAGTTTTTAAATATTGGACACAGTTTTAAAAAATTGGGCCCTTCTCGGAAAGTTATTCACCCCTTCTGGTGTCCCAAGCTGGTTACGGGCCTGATGGTACCTCGCCAAAGCCCTATCAGCCACACTCCATACCCCCAATTGTGGGAAGCCCACGCTGTCAGAGGGGCCCGAAATTCAGTCCTGTCACCACTTATCCTCCAAAGAAAGCGTCTATCCCCCAAATTGAAATATGAAGCACTAGAAAGCAGTGAAGTTGGGGGTCCTATGAAAGAAAAAGTGCATATACATTACAGTTACTTTTGGCCCCTTAGAAAGCAAGGTATTTACCCATTACAATTGCTGTTGGGGGCTCCTTTGAATAAAAAGTAACTTACTTATACACTGCAGTTGCTGTTGGGCCCTTTTGAAAGCAAGGTATTTTAAAAATGACAATTGCTATCGGGGGCCGTTTGAAAGCGTAGTGAGCGTACTTACACATTACATTTGCTATTGCGGGCCTCGTTGAAAGCGTAGGACTTACACATTACAGCTGCTATTGTGATCCTTTTGGAAGCAGAGTACTTCACAATGCAATTGCTGTTGGGCGCCCTTGCAAAGCAGAGTACCTGCACATTACATTTGTTGTTGGGGGTTCCTTGAAAGGCAGAGTAGCCTACTTACACATTGCAGTTGCTCTTGGGGGGCCCTTTGAAGGCAGACTACTAAAATATGATGTGGTGCGGAAAATATTACATGAGCTGATAATATTTTTTACCAAAATTTGAAAATATTTACGCGCGAAATACCTAGAGGGATGGCCCCTTTAAAGGGGGGGCCCGAGGCAAGTGCCTCCCTTGCCTTCCCCTAAACACACCACTGTATAAACCCTTTTTCTGAACCAGTTGTTAAAACCACTGCTTGACCGCACTAGATCGCAGGGCGGATGTTGAGCAACTCATTCGGTTGTCTCATCGTCCAGAACCTTCAGGCCATGCAGTCCATGGCGAGGTCGATGTTCTTCTGAGCCACACTCACAGGCCGCAGAGGAGACCATACCCCATTTGCAGAAGCAGGAGCGGAAACGTCCGACACCGGTGCTGAGGGGTTAAGCCGGACCCAGACTCTTATTGGGAGGGTTATTCCGAGGGGGTGGGTGCCGGTGCCTTCTTGGGAGGGTCATTCCAGGGAGGTGGGTGCCGGAGCGACCTGTCCAACGTTACTCCGAGGTATTTGGGCTCAGAGCAGAAGGGCAGGGTTTCGTTGTTGAATTTGACTTTCATTTCAGGTTTAGCTTCCTTATTGTTAAGGTGGTAGGCTGCTGACACCGTTTTGTGGTGCTGAGCTTTAGCTTTCAAAGTCTGGAATTCACCTGCGGTTGCCATGTCCTTGCTCAGCACCCCTTCCACTGCCCGCCAATCTGATCAGCATGCATGATTGCTAGATCGTTAGCGTATGCACACTTTCTGGAGACGGTGGTTGGCAGGTCAGAGATGTAGATGTTGAAGAGAAGGGGCACCAGGACAGATCCCGGTGGGACGCCGTTCTTGAGGCGTCACCTCCT
>JGI24021J15306_10011190_pt1 | contig 11151 bp, 9 predicted proteins | sample Ectturendosymbi1_FD_15306 | JGI IMG/M metagenome (IMG submission 15306)
GCATACGATCTTCCATACGTAGGCTTCGTCTCGTTGAACACGAATGGCTCGAACGACTTCCGTAGGGAAGGGAGTTATGTAAGTGCCCTGCAGAGCAGCGCTTGCATTGAGGGCACAAAGAGAAGCGCATACCCGGCCAAAGCATAACATTCTCGATAGTGAAATTGCTATCGGAAGCTTCCTTTGGCCTAATGGGTTGAGGCGAAGAAAAATAAAACCATGTGTAAGCCAAAGCGGAGTATCTTGTTTTATTGGGCGGTTAAAGGCAACATGGCCACTGGACCCCCCAATCGAAAAGGAAAATGCGATAGAAGAAAGGAAAAAAACTCCGAAAGACGATCCCTATCTTATGTGAAACAGCAAAGTCGTCCTAAGGGTAACTGGTAGTGGCCTGCCAATTGATTCGGAACATTCACGAGAAAAAACTAGTATCTCTCTTGTGTGAAGGCAGGCTTTAGCAGAAAAGCCAGAAGACCTCAACGAAAGCAATTTTTGACTGAAGAAATGCGAAAGGAAAAGCTTTGCATATGCAAAAAACACAAATAATGAAATTCGGAAGATTGGGAGAAAACTTTATTTTCCAACGAAAGCCATTTTGGTGTGCAAGGTCAACAATGTCGTCATGTCAAGAGAGGTTATGGGGAAAAGATCACCAGGAGCCACACGATTCAAACTGCTAACACCCACGTAAAAAAATTATCGGAGCTGTTTACAGCTTCCAAGTTGCTGAATCACTCTACCCTGTTATAGGGATGGTGGATGTGATAAATATAGAGAAGTAGTGGGGAAAAAGTAGTGAGAGGAATGGACCGGATTTTTCCAGCTAGATGAGGTATTTTTCAACAAGATTTCCTTGCCATTCAACAAAAAAGTGACGAAAATTTTGGAGAAGAAAGGTATAAAGATTTTTGATTAGCTAGAGAATTCACCCGACTTGATCCCTGTCGGAACTTCCGGGAGTATTGTCAAAACAAAGCTAGTAAGAAAAAATTGCGCCATCCTAATTACCAAGCTCATTGAGGATATTATTGACATATGGTTCCGTGATGAAAAAATCGCCCAGGAGTACCAAAACGTCTGGAATCGATGCCAAAACGTGTCGAACAGAAAGATCAAGTTATAACACACATTAAAAATGCGTCAATTCCATTGAATACGCAGTAAAGCAAAATTTTTTTCAACTCAGTCAATTGATTGCACAATGTTTTAACTTCTTTTACTGGAACTGTAAAACTGCTTGACGCCAATTACCTAGAAACGCAACAAACGCATACTGACAGAATCATACCGCTAAGTCTAAAAAAAATTGCAAGCCACTGTGGGAAAATACTGAAGTCAGTGCGTGACAAATTAATTAATTGAAAATGGGTGTGTTTTAAGGTGGCTAAGAGGTGGATATGCACACACACACTTAGTTGGTGAAATAAACTCTCGATAAGACATCAGAGGGTGATATAATTAGCCGATCAAAGTTGACTTCTGTAAACGTCATTCACGAGAGTCGAACAATGGACAATTTCGCAAATTGCTTTGTTTTACTTGTTGCTGCGGCGAAACACAAAATACAGTCTTTCCGTATAAATTCAACCAACGTCACAGTGCATACAGATTTGAATGAAAATGCAATTAAAGACTTCAAGGTGCAAGGGCACAAGGCCCATGCGAATTTGAAGCTGTACAACACTGCAACATGTTGACTTTTGATTCAATGAAAGCCTTGCAAATAAAAAACATTATCGTCTCAAACGACCTAAAATGTCTAAAATGCAACTTATGTATTTGATTGAGGAGGAATATGCAAATCAATTAGTTCAGTTAGCACCACTTAAGCTGCTCGAAGCAATCTGGAAAATTTTCGCTTTGATTTCTTCAGAATATCTTTGCTTCGTCTAACTGTTCAAAAATCATTACTTCTCTTTATAAAAACGAAGTTGTTGCATTGCAGGATATATTCCCAAGAAAATTAATCAGGTGTGCACTGTATCCACAAACTCATTCTTTCTACTTTTCGGATGCTTTTTCTTCACCAACATTCCGATCGTTTGCCAGTATCAAACATTTTGTTTGTACGCAACAATCTGTTTCACAAACATCAGCTCTAAGTTTATCTTATGCACTGCTTTTCAGATGACTTAAAAGTCGGCGATGATAACTACATCCTGGGTAACATTGACTCAAAAGGATTCTACAGAGTTGTTTACGAACAGGGAATTTTCAACGCAATTGTGAAGAAACTGAGCGAACCTTCGTTTGAAGTATAATTTTTGTTCAACGAAAATTTCAAACACCTCGATTGAAAGAAAAAGATATAATATTTGTATTTGCAAAAAACTTCCAATCGTTTGCGAAAAAACGAACTGACCAAAAATGTGCAATAGGTTTGCTATTGGCTACAACCTTCGACTTGGAATAATGGTGCAATATTCATTGAGTGAAAATGTATTTTAAACTGAACGAATGCTGATAAAACAAAGCTTTACGAGATAGTTTTTAAGAATGCATCTCACAAATACAACAAATGTACATTTCCAGGAAGCAACTTCCTATGAGGAAATAACGTCATTTGTGAAATTTGAACACTTTTGATTACATTTCGTGGTAATTGATATTTTATTCCTCAGGATATTTCACCTCAAAATCGAGCACAACTGATCGATGACGCCTTCAACATTGCTAGGTAACAAAACACCACTTTAAGACGACAAGATTGAAGCAAAAGACCCAGAAATCTGTGCATTCTATTTCATTATGCTATTGAACTGTGAGGCAAACGAGTTGAAACAATGTCACAGCAATATTAAAAGAAGGCAGTATGGAGATAATATAGAGTTATGTTTGATTTTTTTGTACGACATGGCATAAGTAACGAGAATATATTATGTATGATCATACATGCACCAGGGCAATCTCGTGCTCATGAAAAATTACAAGTTAATAAATCTTTCCTAGCTCACCAAAAATTGTGTTTTCAATTAACATTCTGAATGGCTTACAAAACATTATGTTCATAAAATCTTTCTTCTGCATTACAGTCATGGATTGTATTCAGTGAAAAGAGTATTCAATATAACATCCTACATGTACCAAGAACTTTCATACATTGCTTGGAATTCTTTCTTGGACGAATTGGAGAGTTACGACAAAAAGTTGAGCAGCTCTTCAATCTACGTCGATTTCAGAGTACGAACAAACTTGCTTTTGGAAATTTTCCCAATTTGATGAAACGCATAATTGTCGGCAGTTTGAAAATGTTAAAATATTTTAGATTTTTTTCATTCATTGGTTTCTCCAAAAGTGCCAAATGTACTTAAAACATAAAGTGGCCTGAGCCCATTTTTTAATTTTTTCTTTAGTGTCGCCAATTAAATCGTTTAGATGTTAGACAATACTGTTAGGCCTATTATCGTAGTTTATAAATCTGGCCGATGTTTGAAATTCGGGTAGGAAAGCCAGTCCAACGTCTAACGCCTTGGATGCATACAGTAATTTCTCCTGTGCCATATTTAGGCATTGTCGTGAAACGTCGCGTCATATCGTTTAAACTTGTTTTTTTGTGGTAAGAAATGCGTTAAATCACTGGGCAGTCGAAATCCAAAACACAATTAAGAAATCATTTTTAAGCAACTCTTCTAGTCAAAATCAGTCTGAAGATGCGCTTGGCTTTCAGAAACACTTACTTAGCTTGGTGGAACCGTCAATTTACACTGAATACGGTTGGGACGATTCAAACACCTCGGATGCTTTGTTGTTTCAAAGGTAATTTTGTTATGTTTTCGGAAAAAGGTAGTTTGGTTTGTTTATTGCAAAAGAGGTGTTTTGGTTTGTTTTTGTACAAAAGAAATGTGGCTTGTTTATTTTCAAACAGATAATTTTCGTTTGTTTTTGTGAAAAGGGAGTTTTTTTTTTTTCAAACAGATAATTTTGGTTTGTTTTTTAAAATGGAAGTTGGTTTGTTTTTTTTCAAACATGCAATTTTAGATTGCTTTCATAAAAAAGGTAGTTTAGTTTGTTTTTGTAAAATACATTGAGAATATATTCCTTTGTTCATTATTTCCTGCCTGCGCTTCAAGCAACGTTCGTACTGGTCTCTTATTTTTCTCCCAGCACCTCAGTCGATTAGCTGAATTATTATGTTAATCATCAAACCAAACAAATTCTAGTAAGAGGTTTATCGAATGAAGAAACAACAGAGCATAGAGATATCCAGATCTGCCTTTGGATATCTTCCCTGGTAAATACGCTTTGCTTCTTCAGGTACACGCGGGAAATTGCGATTGGTGCAGCTTGTTACTATGGCAGCCAATCGTGTCTTGGCAACGCTACAGAGCTTCTTAAATTATGGATGAAAGATCCGAAAGCGAACAGGTGCATAGAGATTGAGGACTTTTAATTAAAGTAACAATGGAGCTTTGCTTGCGACAACCGAATAAATTTCCTTCTAATGCGTCCACTTCTACCGTAGAGATGAATGGGGATGACGTCACGACACAGAATAACTTCCACGTGAAGATCGCAACCGAATAAAACTGAATCAACTGGTGGTCGCATGAGGCCGGCTTTAGATCTCGACGGCAAGATGCCAACACATAACTCTGCTCTTTGCTTGTTCCTTCGGGAAAGACATATTGTTTTGATGGTGTTTGACGAAGAAGAAAACAATGCCGTGTTGTTTATTTTATCGAAAACATCACCACTACGATATTCGCGAAACATTCATTGCAATTCACGTAGCAACAGTAAACATTCCGATGTAAAATTCGAATCAAGAAAACTTTGATCAACGTGGGTCAAAAAAACGTTTAAATTTGTTTGATTCGAGTTTTTCATCAGAATATTTATTGTTATTACGTGTAGTCCCCCTAACACGTGTAGCCCCCTACGTGTAGTCCCCCTAACAATATCTGCTAGAAGAATATCTGCTCTTTTGCTAAGACCAGGGTTTTTTAAGATGTTTTAGGGAGCCGATTCGAATCCCTAGAATTGAAACTCGGGTCCCTAGAATCGGAGAAAATCGGGTCCTTAGAAGCAAAGAAATTGGGTCCTTTCTCGTCCATACCGGGTGCCTAACATTTTCCTTAGAAAAAACCTGCTAAGACAGAAAAAGTTAATCATTTCATTTAAAAAATAACGCAAACTTCTTTGACAGATCCAGGAGCAAAGCACGTAAAATGTGCTTTTTTAACGTTTGTGGTCAGCTACGAGTTCTTTCATTTTGTTCTAATTTGTAAAGAAATTGCGAATACACTTTGATTGTCGCATAGATTATAGCATCTGGTGTTGAGGGCGTACAATAGAGACCTACATGTCTGTAATCAACAATTGCGTAATTAAGAAAAATGTTTTGTTTGTTGTTTTGTGTTATAGTTTTGATTTTGAGAAGAAAAAATCTTTTAGCACGTTGCAACTGGGCTGATGTCAGCATCATGACACAGCTGACTTGCATCATGACACAGCTGACTTGCATCATGACACAGCTGACTTGGTCGAAATCATTTTCCAGCGCTTGTGCAACAAAGTTTGCTGGAAGTTGAATTTAATTACAAAACATTCTTTGAATAAAATCCTAATTGCCTCTATTTATTACAAGGCTAGAATTTGGAGCAAAACTGGTGACTTTACTTTGAAACATCAATCGCAATTTTTCTTGCCTCGAGTACCTCACAAATCTCTTTAGTATTTGTTCACTCGAAAGCGGATGCGTTCTGTACAAAAGCAATTGCGAAGTCGTGGAAAACTTTTAGAGCTGTATATACTGTATGTATTGATCGTATCTCGTGTTACTTTCCAGCATAGCGCTCACTTATCGATCCGCCGTCTACTGTTACGGCATAAGAGAGTCTGGATGGGATGAGTGGAATTTCATGGTTGGCCAGTTCGGGGTCACTGAGGACGGAGACGATCAACAAGATTTGTTGTGAGACAGATTTTTCTTGTGCTTAAAACTATATATTTATAGCAAACATAACCTCGGCCTGGTTCATAGAAAACTATTGCGTTTTGGTGCCTGAAGCTTACAGACGAGACTTTGCACCAACGCCTATCTGTCAGCTTTTGATTTTTGAAGACAACTTGGGTCTCTGACGAGAACGTGATTTTTGCCGTTTTGTTAGATATTTGATATTATATATTGTGCATCAAGCGCTAACGTCTAAAGACGATTTGAATCACACCTTAGCGTCTGTAAAATACTTCCCCGCTGAAACTCAATTTACTCCCAAACATTTCATTCCCGATTATAATTGATGCCATCGTCAGAATAAAATATCAAGAACAAAAAGGCGGCAAGGATATTTTTGACTCAATTCTTCCAGCCTCGTCAATGGATATTATAACAAGAAATTTTCTAGCAACAGTTTCTAATGCTGGATTTTCCGCTTGGCATTTCTCCATCTCCAGATTAATCAATCGATCAACTGTATTTTAGCGTAGCGATATAGACACATCGAAGTTTTGTGTGACAATCTGTTGACCTGCGTGGTCACAAATCAGCTAAACGTTAAAACCCTTAGAAAGACCAAACGAAGTACAATCAGAAATAGCATGAAAATACCACAAAAATAAGATTTACTGAAAATAGTAATACGCAATGTTACTTAATGGTCAGATAGCTTGGAGCTAATTACAATCAGAAACGGCAATTGTGAATATTGTATTTAAATATCGTGAAACAATGAAAATGTTTCGTGAAAGAGAAGCTGCTTACATATTTTCATGAATGTGCGGTAAGGTGTGATGTATAGGGGTTTAGGGAAAGCATTTTACGTCTTAGTGACCTGCAGACAGAATCGCGCTGTTGCTTCAGAGATTTGATCAAAAAAATGTTAAATGTCCCCTCATCAAATTATTGTGTGTGAGAGCTGGGCGACGTGATAAGTATTGATGCTATTGTGCGATTCCTCACGGCATTGCATATTTTATGCTTGAATTTCAAACACTGCATATTTTGTGCTTGAATTTCAAACGTTCAAATTTATGAACGTTTTTTGTCACGCGAAAGTTGGTGGAAAAACGTATTTTTTTGTGGGCGTTCGTTCATTGATGTGAATTTTACAAACTTTCCCCGTGGCTTGGGTTTTTCATTTAATTACTTCATCTAGCAAAGTTTCATTGGCAGTGACCCATGCAAGTATGGCACAGTGCAGTTCGCAAACAAACCGGAAATAGACTTTCTGAATGAGATCCACATTTCGAAAAGGCTATGCATTGCAGAGAGCAACGCTACTGCTAGAAAGGCTACGACCACACAAAGCGATATGTTGGTCCCATTTAAATGGCAAATCTATTGCAGCACCTACGTACCTAATGATATCCACTTATTCAAAAGAATCACACGTAAGTCCACGAAAAGAGATTTTAAATGGAGTTTGAGATGAACTTGTTAAAAACAGTATGATCTTTGTGGAAAATGATCCAGAAGTAATTATACTTTATTTTTGCGCCATAAATTGGCGAAGTTGCCGAAAACCACACGTTCAACAGCTTTTCCACCTTTCAATCGTATTTTTCGCACGTTTCACAACAAACTTAATATTGACATTTTGCTTCTTTCAGATATGGGTTGTCATGCAGCAAAGACCCTGCGATTTTGGAGCTTTACTTGGAATGGTCGTTAGATGAGAACAATTTACCTCGCAATCAACTGTACAGTGTGTTCGCTTACGTTGCTGGCCACGATTATGGCAAATACGTTGCACTTGCTTTCGCTTACAACAACTGGGATAGAATCATGGCTATGTAAGTAGCATCAGCAAAATTTTGTGCGTTTTCCCTATGTGTGGTTCGAGGCAATTTTCTGCCTACTTAGTGGTGTCGTAGTTTTTCGACTAATATAAGATATTTGTATTAGAACTTCAGCAAGCACTTTCACAGCGATAGATCCTTGGGAAAGTTGCTTTTTTAGTAGTTAGTCGTGTTTTGTTGGTCCAGTTACATTTTTCAAAAACTTTTTTGTTTGTAAGAACATATATGTTGCCCTTGTTTGAATTGAAAGATTTTATAGAAAAAAACTATTGATTTCTGCGGTCTCCTTTTGAAAATATGTAAAGATTTAAGTGGTTTTCGTGCTGATCCGCAGTTGCAGTTTACTTTTAATGAAAGGGAATAATAACTTGCAATGTATATTTTTTCACACTTGAACACATGCATTGAACTGTAGAAAATGTTTGTGGTTGTGGAAAGTGAACTGCACGTCAAATACAGCACTCTTCCAAATATTTTGATGATGATTTGCCGACTTTGTAACATCTTTTGTACTTTTTGTTTTTATTTTGGACGAAGTGACATGCTGTAAAATGAATAAAGCATATATCATTTGAAAGCAACATCTGTTGTTGCTCTGCAGAACCAACTATGGATCAAATGCTTTGGACAATCTTTTGTACTATTCCGTTGCACGACTGTCAACAGAATTTGACGTTCAACTGGTAAGATCTGCAAGTTCCGATGAATAGTTTTCAAGCTACCTCCAAAAAAACAGTGGGAAGGTTGTTTACAACAAGCTCACCGAAGATCAAAACTTCAACCAAAGAATTTCCTTAACTTCAATAAAATGCTACTTCCGCAATGCGCTCGCCATTTGTGCAGATACGTTCTTAATGATTCGTTTGAAGATACCAAAATTTATCAGCGATCTTTAAGTTTGTTACAGCTGAGAATTTTCGTGCACTTTCGTGCCAGTCGAATATCGAGTAGTATTGAAAAAGAACATCACGCAATACGATGTGAGGTAAAAATAAGCAGCAGCATTCTCAGCAGTAGCATTCACTTTCACTTAATTTGCTTAATACTCTTTCCATTACTCTTTCGATTATCATTCGATTACTGTGACCTGAGTGTGAATCTTGCGTACATCTGAAATTTCAGAAAAGCTTATATAAAAGTTAAAAAATGTCCAGCGAAACTGTTTTGTCAAGAATCAGTTTTTAGACTTGATTTTGTGGGAGTACATTTGTCAACCTTAACCTAAAAATGTACTAGGGATTGACAGCTTGGATCAAGATTTTCTTTTCGCGTGTTTTTCGTCGTCAATTCTTAAACGTCTGACTTTTGAGAAAACACACGATGAAGAAACAGTTTTACCTTTTAAAAAGTGAAAAATAACAAACGCTGTTTTTTACTGCGTTTCCATATACTCTTCAGTTTTTTTCATATACGGCGATGATATCTTAATATAAGTGAGTTCATGTGAACGTTACTTACAGGAACAGTTTGCGCAGTTGGTGAGAAAATTTCAAAGTTATTTATTTTTACAGTTGGAATCCTTTAAATCACTGGTGTCTGATAGCCCGGCGTGGACGGCTAACATCAACAGTTACATTGGTGCAATAGAATCCAACATGGAATGGAGAAGTGATAAAGAACAAGATATAGCTGAATGGTTGGGAAGCAAAGTCACCTTGAACATACCCACACCGAGGCAACGTCGATACAAAGCCATTGAACCGGATGACATTCACAATGGTTTTAAAAGAAAGTTTGGCAAGCGTTTTCCAAACACATTGTCTTTGAAAAAACGGCAATTCCGTGAAATAATGGGCGCTACAAAGTACTCTCCAAAGAGATAGCTTTCTTTTTTGGGAAAATCAATATTTTGTATGTGCTGTACAACTACTGTTGACTTACTGCTTTCCAAATTTGTGGTTACTAGAAGAACTAATTGAGTTTTTGCTACAAAGAGGAACACAGCTGGTTATAGTTGATTCCAAAACATAAGGAAAACTTATTTTTGTCAAGACATTTAAAAGTGTTGTTCATCGCTTTTATAATTTTGACAATAAAAACAACAATTGACTACAGATGTGTGGAACAGAGTAAAACTCGGATGTCGTTGGAAGTCTTATAGCAGCGATGCAGCATCCAAGGTTTTAATGACAAAATCTTGGAAGTTTCGAAAAGGAAGTTTTCGCGTCGTCAACAAATGTTCGCTGGAGCAGACCTTTGTTATTGCTACTTCTTAAGCTACTGATCTGAATATGATGGATATCTTGTATTGCATAAACTGAAAAACATGGCAGTTTTTTTGGTTTAACGATTGTATTTCCAATATTCAGGAACTCAACGTTTTTGAAATTGTCCAACAACGCTTTTCAAAGCAAAATGCAGCGGTTCTAGTGATGGGAGTGCACTGATAACCACCGTGATGTAGGCATTTAAGATTGCATGGAGTGGAAAGTAATTACCAAATAAAGAGCCCCAAATTCGAGTAGTTTGTTAGCGCTACATCTTAAACTTAACGATAACAAGCCGAGATCGGTGAATAACGATTTCAAAAAGCAACAACATTCGCACTTTTAATGAAAAGAAATGTGCAAAGCCGCGATGATAATAAAAATGACTATCACTACGCAATATCAGTCGTGAGGAATATGTGACCAGGAGTTACTATCAAGATTTTGCAAGTGAGCGGGTAGTCAAGCTGGGGTTTCAATACATGCAGAGCCGTGTGAAACGTTCAAAGAGGAATGCTACGGAAAAGAACTGATGAAGTTAACAGGTTGTCAATGAGTTTTGCTTCGATACTAACGTCCACATGGTCATCGAGTGATGTCCAAGTGAAGGGGGTTGCCTGAATATTTGCTTATCGGATTAAAACATGGCATGCCCTGGCGCGCCTTGGCCTTCGACATTCAGTGACAGGTTAGAACATGAACTGGCCAGCATAGGCAAAACCTCTAAGTAACAAGTTATCTCTAAAGCATGAAATCAAAAGGATGAAGATATGATCACAACGTGAAAATACAAAAATATTGCCGTAACGCAAAAATAAAACGATAATCAAAAACAGGAAAAAAACATTGAAAAACACGAAAAATATCAGACACACGAAGAAACTTCAAAAATATCAAAATTTTGAAAAAATTGCCATAAAACAAAAAATATGAAAAATCGCAAAGATATGAAAAAGATAGGTCGGGAAAGGGAGGATGGGGAAAACCCCACGACAACGCATACCCCAGGGGAAACCCCAGCTCCACTGGCTGATCTTGCTCATCTGGCTGATCTTCAATCATCCATATAAGGCACGTCCTGACCCCCTCCCATTACTACTACTAAAACTAAAAGAATATTTGTTTGAGTTGCTGTAGTAGCTTTTATAATCATCACTCTTGTCTTTGATTTTCTCGTGTTATGTTCAGCAAGCAGTTACTAGCA
>JGI24021J15306_10011191_pt1 | contig 11150 bp, 10 predicted proteins | sample Ectturendosymbi1_FD_15306 | JGI IMG/M metagenome (IMG submission 15306)
TCAAAATAAAGTGATGTATATCGCATTGTTCTTAAAAGTACTTCTACTTGCTGTTTAATGAAGCTTTTGCTTAAACTTACCTGATNGGACTAAAAATCAAACGTATGCAGATAGTTATTTCACATTGGAGTGTACTTCAGTGTCAGGCAGCGGAAACGAAAAGTCACAAGACGTTTCATGCCGATGTTTTTTGGTCATGAGAAAAACAAATCTTTAGATTGTGAGTTTTGTGACATGTACCTTCACCTTTAACATCACAAGAAGAAAATTTAATGTTTAGCCCTACCATCAACTGCTGTTCCCAAGCAATAAGAATATAATTAATAATTTGCAGTAGCAAATCATGCTTTTGCCAGCTGATGAAATTTCTGCTACCGGCTAACACTTCTTCTCTGTGCTGTTAGTATCATTACTCAATCACTAACCAAAAATGTTGGTAAAAACACATTTCAGTTCAGTTTCGCTTATATTCGGTCTTGTACTAGCGGAATGTCCACGAGTGTTCTGCAGCGCCCATTTCCGTTTGCTTGCGCCAAAAATCGACTGTCATTTTTTACAATCCAAATACAGTAATGATTTCCAAAACGTATTTTAAATTTGTAGTCCAAATCGAAATAAGGTCCAAATAAATAACAAAATGCGGCTTTTAGCAACAAAAATGCCACAAATGTGTTCGTCTAGCTCAGTCCCAATCTGGTCGTGATCTTAATTTTTTGAAGGGATTTACACTCCGGATACAAACCAATTCAAACAAAACTTGTTATAGTCTGGATCAAGTCCGATCCAAGACCAGTCCAATACTCATTTCTGGTTCGCGCGGCTGCGTTCGCAGTGAATGCTGCACTGGTGGCGAGTTGACAGTACAACAGCACCGCGCTTGAACCTTCCCTTGCCCCCACCAGCCAACGCTGAGTACGAGGCTGAACAGGTCGCAAGTACCATTCTTCAAGTATTGGGTATAACCCGACCTGGAATCGAATCCAGCCTACCAGCTTTGCTAACGTGTGCTCAACCAACCGTACCTCTTATCCGGAAAAAAGCTGATTTCTTTGCGAAAATCTTTTGCAATTTGGAGAACTTACGGAACATGGTTTTGAGTGAATTGAAACACCAAACTCATTATAATCTACATTTTTGGACATTTGCACCGAACTTGTATAGAAACACTGCACGCTGGTATAAATACAGGAAAATTATTTGCATCGATTCAATTTGGCATCTTACCATCATGCTGGTCGCACCAAAGCCGAAAAGCAAAACTGGCCGCAATTATTGAACGACTGTCTCAAGCAACACGGCGATGAGTCAAGCAAATATTGTTTCGTGGCCTGTGACTTGCTCAGCTAGGAACTGCCGACAACCGCTACTGGGCTCTTAATTACGTAGCCAGTTTTTAAGCGTTTCTTTTGCTCAACCAAAGTCTCTCTGATTTCATTCATATTTACAGTTTTATTCGTTTTTGTCCCATCCGGATTTTGCGAGAGTTACGATTTTTAAGATAATTCATAGGAAGTTCCTTTCATCCCGCCAAAAAGCATTTCGAACTGTTAAAGCAAAACAAATACAAAAAAGAAGAGAGCTCTTACTGTAAAAAACAACTCGAACATTTTCGATCACAAACCCATTAATGCCTGCTGCACCCTATCAGGGTGCATAAAGTTTTGAAGTGTTTTTGAACTTTCTGCAATCGACTTTATTTCATTATGATGACACAAAGTGCTCTTGTTTTGACTTAAATATAGCGTAAGCCAAACAGCATATGCACATCTGTTAAATAAGATAGCTTGATGAGAATAGCAAGTGCCAGCAAATATGCAAATTTCAAAGACCACAGTTCGTGGGTTAGGATTAAAATGTCTTGCTGGTGATCTTTTTACAAAATGTATAGGATGTGTGTAGTTTTTTTCAGTATACAACAATTTTTCATCAAATATTGTGCAAATGTAACTCATATACCGTATAAGTGGCCATTTTGTTACGCACACTATTAGGGTGTAGTAGGCACAAACTGGTATATCTGCATGTTGCAACGAAAGCATTTGCTGCTTTTGCTTTGGGCACATAACCGGATGCGATTTACCACTGGTGAAGTTCTACAAAAGCTAGAGGAGAATTATGTTTCCACTGACATTTACTTGACCCTCCCAATGACGGCCAACGGTCAAATGGAGACAGCGGCTCTGAAATAACTGCTGATGAAACCGCCTTTCTTTTCCTCATCTTCAGCCAAATGATGAATATACTATAAACTTGGGAAAGCAAATTATTAATATTATGAGTTTAGAAAGTGTTGAGAATTTTCCTGACAATTCTGACATCATTGGAGATGGACGTAGCTGCTGAGTCATACAATCAGTCCCGTCGTCACAACATTAGTGGGATTAGCCTCCCAAACAAGGCTAGGAGATCTCCTTCCTGAAATATGAACACTATAAATCAGTGGAGTCATTACCAAATGTTGGAATGTCAAGCCATCCTGCACAAATATAAAGCCCCACAATTTAAAACTTTCTGGCGACGGTTCTGCATACAATCTGAGTGAATTGATTGGAAACTGTCAGTCATGAGCTCCAAGGAGCTGGAAAAAAGTCAAGGAGATTTGCGATCAACGTGGGACACAGATGGAAAACTAACTGTAGTCGGAAACAGATGAGATGCGTTTGCGTATCACCAAGCACATCAAGAACTTCTCCAACAATTGCTGTGTCACCATATGCAGGAAAAATAATGCTATAAAGTACTGGTTCAAAAACCTTCGCTGATAAACAAATGCAACAATCAAGGGGTGTGTAGATGCCTGTGACCAAAATATGAGTTACTGCAGAATTTCTAAGAAGCAAGAAATGATGGTTGGATTTGTTCAGTTGGTTTCCCAACATAGTGATGCAACCTGCGTGGGCCCTCTGCTGCCATCAAGCAGCAGTGGACTCATCATGCATTCTATGATCTGCTGTCGATTAGGAGAGACGTTGTGCAAGAGCTGGAGGTCTTAATCACAAATTCACGGCTTTGTCTTCAGTCATGAATTTTTCTTGCCTGGCTTTGTGCGTCGAACAGTGACGTAGAAAGCCAACAGTTTTTTTGGCGGGAAAAATGTTTGCTTTTAGATGAGCAACAGTATTTTGTTTGGGATACCGCCTCTCAAAAAACAAAATAACTAGATATGATACAAACGTTGAGGGGGAAAGGCGTCCAGGGTTCCTCTCGCTGCGCTTATAGTGTTGAAATTGCCTTTGAGCAAGAGAAACTTGTTTTGTGTTTAATTTCACACTTGACTATAAAACATACACCAGAAATCACTCTATAGTTGCAACATATGAATGTATAGGCTTTCATGCCTACTGCGCTCTATTAGGGTGTATATGTGTCCTCGACAATTTTAAGATAAACAAACAAAAAGTGGAAATATTGCCATTTGTACACTATTTTCTGTAAAACAACAACAAAAAAGATTAAAAACTCCACAAAATCAAATTTTGGGTTTTGATGGATTAAGACAAAATGATTGCTAATGCAATGTTTCATTTGCTAGTGATGTTTAATTCATTTGCAATGTAGCTAGTTATTTGTACTGCTTCACATCACAAATGCGTTACCTTTCGCAAATACCCAAGGTACGGTATGAATTATTCAATGTATTTGATTTACTTTCCTTAATTTCGGCAGCCATCGATAATGCAATTTAAAAAGAGAAATATTAAATGTCTTCAAGCTTTTTGCAGCAAAACCAGTGGCCCGTAGTTTCTACAAAGTCCTGTTTCTTTCTTCAAAAACAGAGACTAACACAAAAAATTCAAATTTTCTTCTGTGTTCACAAAAAAAACTCTCACCTGTTTGCGGCCACGGCGGACATGTTCGCCAGCGAGCACGACGCAGAAACAATCACAAAATATCCGAGAGCTTGGCAGAAAGCCGTTGGTACGCTGTTGTATCCGCTGATTACATTGGCAATTATGTTTGGGATGCAGATACTTGCAACCTTAAAGTGATGTTCAAAGCCGTATAAAAACTAATAACATGTCAGTAACCGTTTTTCAAGCAGTTTTAATTGCACAGCAGTTTGTGACAAAAACGTGTTTTTGACATATTTTTTGTTCGAAAAAGCACAACGCATTCAGGTTTCTAACCTTAACCAATTTTGGATTAGAACTTATCACACATAACATTAACTTCACTAAGAATTCCTAATCTTTAACAAAATCTTGCGGATGTTTGCATTTCCATTATTTTTAATGAATTCAAGCACTTTTGCGGTTTTTGACTATGATTTCATGACATGCAGTTGAAAACTACTTTATTACAGCAGTTTGCTTCAATAAATGTTTGGTCTGCTTTGTGGCTGAATAGCCACCAGTTAACACAGATTGACCAAAGCATTACTTGAGCTCTAAAACTACTAATTCAATTTTGCATTTTGTAAAAGCCCATTAGCATCACTCTGGTTTAATTCTTGTGTGCGATTTCAGCTTTGCTTTATCAATATAGAATGTCTTTAGCGAACACTTTTCATCTAATTTGAAGGTCTCCTCAGTTGAGACAGTCATCACAATCGAAAAATGCTGGGATGTATTTCGTTATTTATAATTTTAATACAGTACATTCTTTCTAGGTCTGTTTGAAATTCAGGTGCTCTGTTCGTAGCATAAGCACTTTTCTATTTGGCTATTTTGTTTCACTTGGTTATGCATACTTTACTGCTATAGATTTTTAATAAGTTTTTCAAAAAATATCAGTTCCAATATTTTACAACCGAAAAATAAATCTATGAAACATGTTTTGCTCACCAGAAGATCTGCCACCGCCAGATTGATAAGAAAGATATTTCCATTTTTATGCGTCAGACCTAGTAAGGTTATTGAAGAGATAACCATAAGGTTACCTATTGTCCCAAGAATAGATGTTGCTGCAAGAAATGAAACCTCCCCAATGATCATTGAAACTGTGTGGTGGTTGAAGGTATCGTTGCAGGTTAAACACAGATCCTGACCTTCTGTAGTGGAGTTCATAATGAAGAAGAAAACGCATCTGATTCTTGATGATTTATACTCCTGAAAAACACGAATATTGGTAAAGAATAATTGTACGTTATTGGCAAACACCGCTCTTTGACCTTAGGGCGTCCAACCAAGATAGTGATAGTCTGTGCAAAGTCTGTGATATTCAGGTGCAGCCTATGGCGTTCTGCATAAAATATGACAACTGCAGAAAGGCTGAAATCGCTTTTCAGATCACAGGGGATCTTTCAAGTCTGTCAGTATATCTACTGCCTGATTTCTTGCAATCTGGAGTATCTTTGAACGACACATTTTTTGGTGTTGGCCAAAGACATTTGGAAATATTTCAACCTTGAGAGCACAAGCCGCAAATGAGTTGGGCTATATACATTTCAGCAAAAGCGATGAAGAAGCACATTGTGTAGGGAAAAACCTTTTAATTTTTTATTCTGAATGACCTGGGGGCCGTAGCAGTTGGTTTGTGAACATGAACATGAAATAAAACATTTCACTCCATCAATAAGCTTTAGATGCGTGTCTCAGTTTCTGCTTCCATCGCTCGCGCGCACAAACGCATGCGTTAGAATATTTGCCGCTTACCAATAATCTTTTCCCTCATGCAGGGTAGAACCGTTTTTCAAACTGAGAGAGTAATCAAGATGTAATGTTAATGTGTTTCTTGTAATCATTAAAACTTGTATGTATTTTGACTTTAACTGTTTTTTTGACGATTGATTTTGTTCTTGTCCCGCGTTACAGTGATAATCACCGGATGCGCCAGTTGCAAAGCGCAATTATAGTTTTACTGGCCATTTTATAGCTGATTTTGTCATTTTCATGCTCACTTCTTACAGAATTAAATGAAATCAGGGGCAGCAACCAAAAGTCTCTAACCGAAAATTCTGTCGAAATCTGCAAGTCAACTTTCTTGAAAAACATTCAACTAAATTTCTTCTTGAACCATTTGAGCAGTATTTTGTTCCAAATTAAGTGTTGAGAGGCACTTATAACTAATTAGAATTTTAAATTCTTTCTCTGCTGTTAAGATTGCTCTCTGAAACCATGCATACTTGAATCAGTGCAGATAATGCGCTTTAATCAGAGATGTTACAAAAATAATCTCAGATTCGTGGCTGCTTCAGACACAAATCGCAAGGGGAAACTGTCTTATTGCTCTCGATTTAACTTTAGTTTCATGAGCGAAGCAACAGCTCTCAGCAGCGCCTGACACAGGAAATATGTTTGCTACTCTGAACTAATCTGACAAAAACACTGCCTCGAGAAAGCACATGTAGCCGAAACCACAGGGGAAAACAGGAAAAACGCAATCAAATCAAAGACGTGGCTGAGAAGTTACATGACCACTCCGAAAACTGTTAGAACCAACGATTTTTGCCCAACAGGAAAGCTTTTTGATTTCCCAGTAAAAAGTAACGTTAGTTCTAGTTCATTCGTGCTTGTCTACGCAAGTTCAGTCACTGGCCTCGGCGCGGTCAGCAACATAGAAAACAAAGAATGCCGAAACGGACCTTCACCAATTGCGATCCCAACATCAGGAGTGAACCTGATGCGAGGAATGGTTGGATTGCGTTATTTACTCTGGTGCGTCCTCTCAATCAAGCATTTAATGGCAGCTTCCTTCCTCCAGCACCTGAGTCAGCACTGTCACACCTTTCAATTGCGCTTGCTTGCTTGCGGCAGAGGTGTTTTTTTAAAGTCAACATTTCCAGAAAATATCTTGTACTATAGTTTAAGGAAAATGAATTTGTTAGTGTCAGATTAAAAGATATAAAAAAGTATCCATGCAAAAATGTGTTAGAACATTGAGGATTATACCGCTAACGCTGTAGACCTTTAGTCAAATTTTGATGATTACTTTATCTTTTTGTGTCTGCGTATGTCGCTTCAATGTTTAAATATACTGCTTCATTCCATGATGAAATTAGTCATTCTACCTTGTTCCTCAAAAAATGTGAACGATATGTTAATAACTTTTACTCAANATACTGTCGCAAATTTTCCATACTATATACTTTAACACCTGATAATAACTGCAGCANTTGCTACAATATTAAAANAAACGTAAAAAATGCGTTGCTGCTTTCCGAATATTTTGAAAGNTAATCTTTTTTGCATATAAGATGAATCTGTAGCTTGCTTCAAGAAATAGTGGTCATGATGGAATGTTTCCGACAAGCTTTGTTCTTAGGAAGGGTTCGGTTTCAATGGTTATTTCACAGTGCCCACCATGACCAAAGCCGTTCTCTATATTGGCTACAAAAAAACTTGCAGCAAGCTTACCATTCTCATAGTTCACTGTACTGATGCTGACAACAGCCTTTGTTTCTATCATCAGCAAAGAATGATGTTTTGAATCAATAATAAGCAAATCATGAAGTACTTGACTGAAAAAAAGGAAATTTCAATACCGTATTTATTCGATTGTAAGCCGCGGATGATAATTTTTTTTCATCATTTTGTGCAGCTTTCAATTTAGGGCGGCTTAAATTTTTTATTTCTTTGCCTTATCGAAAGGTATAGCTGACGCTCAGACTTTCCTAGCTACGTTTTCTCGCCAAACTTTCTCTCCGCATACTCTTCTCGTCAGCACCACGTGCACATCCGTCACAGGAGGGATTATGATGAACAGAAGGCAGTTGTAGTGGTGAATCGTCATTGCCAGGGTTGCCACTTAAACGCGAAACATGCTGTACGCGGAAGTATCTCAGAGACTTAGGTAAGCTATGCTCAAGTACGGCTTACAATCACGGGCGGCTAACAATCGACTAAATACGGTATAATTGGATTTTCCCTTCCGAGCATCAGGAATTGTTTGCGAGGCACACGTCATCCCTTGCTTTTCGCAGTCGGGCACACGCACCGTTTGCGGTGGAACCCACAAATACAAACATATTTTGCAACGTCGTTTGTAAATCTTTGTCAATTACCGTCGAATGCGATGTCCGAAGCCCTGCAAGTAGCTTTTTGACTCCTCTGTATATGACACCACTGGATATCGAACGTATTCACAACTTTGAGATGCGCAAATTATTGTGCATATAATAAAAACCAGTGGTTGGGAACATAATTCTCTACCGTGGGCCGCAAGAAATCTGGAAAGTCTCGGGTCCAAGAGTTTTCTACTTTTGTTTTGTGATGCAAATCAAAATAAATTAGACATACTTTTTTACTTCAAATCCAACGTTTCTGTATACGCAAGTCGAACACGGTTGGTTAACAATATTTATGACGCAGACAACATTAAAACCCCACTCAGGTTCCCCAACCCTCTTCTAAAATCTCTTTACTCTCTTGTATCATGATAGCGTCCACAACGATATCATAAGCACTGATTTCAAAATAAGAACAAGAGTTTGTGTTGCCGTGGTCTCATGTTTGCACTGAAATAAATTTAATTTTAACAGTTTAACAACAAGACGTTAAGCAATGCTTGGTCCGGAGGCTCTGAATATTACTTGTAATGTAACGTTTAGTGTGCAGCTCTAATCAATAGTTGACTTAGGGTTGTGTGACCCGAAGCAGGACCGAAAAGTGGCCATCTGATGACGTCATCAAACTCAGCCAACCGTGATAAGACATTTTGATCAAGCCTAGGAGGGAGACAAGGCTATGAATAACAAAGATAATAAAAACTTGTAAATGTCGAAAGAGTTTCAAAAATTTAGCAGCAATTGACACAAAACAATAGTAACAACAAAACAAAGCAAATGCAACATTATTCAGTTGAAAATTATCACTGAGAACTATTTGACCACTCGAATATAGTTTAAACATTGTTTACAAGTTTTTGTTGAATGGATTTCACTTTAAAATGAAGTTTGCTATTACAGGCCGTTCATATCAGCATGCACTCTTCGTTGTCAGTGCATAATCAATTTCAAAAATAGGTATAGAAAGCCCTGTTGTAAATGAAATGTCACACTAAAATTTGCTTACCAATCCATACGAACAAATGCTTCTCAAAAGACTAAATTATGTGTTCAGGTAAATTTTAACAACCGCTGTGCATTTGGCGACTTTGGCAAATTTCACCGCATTTCGCCATTGGCCACTTCTATCATGGTGTTATGCACTTCTCTACACAGGGTTACGGCTATAGAGGATGGGTAGAGCTAGTTTTAATGTCAAAGTTTCGAATATTGGTTAGGTTTAGTGTTATGTTCCGGCAAATTTCGCGGGAAATCTTTGGCGAACTCTGTGTAGGGTTTGAAACTTTGCCAGTTGCTCATTGGCTAAAAAATGCTGCATTAAACAAAGAATATCAGACTGCAGTTCACAATGGGCATAATAAAAACGGCAAGTTTAGTTTGATACAGATTAATGGAGTACAAAACAGGTTTTTGTTTGAACACAACACACTCTTGCGATTTCATGTGCACTACATCTGCTCTTGAAGCAGGGCCCCCTTTTTCGCTGTTGTCCATACTATATTGTACAGTGCGAAGCCTCATACTCTGACAATTAAAAAAAATTATAATTTGTTATAAATTTTTGCTCTTACCTGAAAGGGACTTTTCAGAAATTTTTGGAACAAATTTTAGCCCACAGTTTTTTTAAGGTATTGAAGCTGGTTTGAAGCTCTTCCTTATTTACACAGTAGAGATGCTGGTCAGTGTTCTTTGAAAACGGAGTATTTACACATTACAGTTGCTAATGGAAGACGCTTTCAAAGCAGAGTAGCCTACCTACACATTGCAGTTGCTCTTAAAGGCTCTTTTGAACGCGGAGTACCTGCACATTACAGTTGCTGTTGAGGGCCCCCTTTGAAAGCAGACTACGTGCTTATGATCAGCTTCGGAGTATATTATATGAGTGGATAACACTTTCAAGTTTACGCGTGAAACACATCGAGGGGCCATTGAAAGGGGAGGACCCGAGGCAAGTGCCTCGCTCGTATCCCCTGAAACCCACCACTGCCACTAATTGTAATACTAATTCATTTTGAATGCAGCAAATATGAAATGAATATTCTACACACCTTTGCAAAAATGTAGACAATGCACGCCAACATAGTCTTCATCACCCACAGCACATGTTTGCGCTTATTCGTGACGTTCGGCCGCGAGATGGCGCAAGGGAATCATTTCAAAAGCTTTTGCCTCTCGTCTTGAATTGATGGCGGCCTTAGTATGATCCCTTTCACTGACAGGAAAGTTGTACGTTTTTTTTCCAAATCATTTGCTTCCACTGTTCTCTGCAGTCAGTCACAAAAAATAATTGAACTGAATTAAACGTTTGAACAGTAGAGTTTGTCTCCATGCTCATGTCAGTGATGCCTTATGAACTGCAAACATAAAAACATATTAACATGTTACAAAAGTTCAGCTGAACTTTCTTGATTTTTACACTATTGCTATTGTTTCAAAATGTTTATCCCCTCAAATGTTGTCACTTTTTGTTTGAGAGAGCAGCAAAAATAATATATTGTGCATGCAATTACTTCGGAGGACACTGCAACGATGTTTAAATTATTCACGGACATCATCATCTTGCGCAATTGGCTTCAAGTGGCTGTCGTTTGTTGGCTTCAAGTGGTTATTGACACCTGCCTGCAAAAACAGAATGCCTGAAAAGCTTGTAAAACAACAAATTCGTAAACTAAACACTGCTGAGTTCATATTTTGGTTATAAAAATGTTTCTTTTAAATTTGCGGATTACGTACATTTAGCAAAATTTGGTTGTTTCCACAAAAAACAAAACACGTCTGCTTCAACAGATGCACAGGACTCAGGGTAAATTACTGAAAAGCATTTCATTTAGAAGTTGAGAACCTAATCACTGAAATGCTGAACGAACTGACCCGGCTCACAAGAGTCGTTTGTTTTGTAGAAAATAGACCGGCCGTGAATTTGGGTTTTAAAGCAGATATGATGTTCGATTTTGACAGTAGTAGACTGGAATATGTAATTGCAGTAACCGTCGGTATTTCGTTTATTTGTAAGCCAAACGAAAGATTTCCAGGATTGAAGTTACGTGAGGATTACAGCCGTAGAAATGCTAAACCCTACGTGGTTGGCTAACAACAATTACAATCTCTAGCTTTGCAGCCGGCTGTATGAGGAATCTCCTGCCTGGTTTTGCTCCCATCTCCTTGCAGTGATTCAGCTTGTACGTATCATTCAGCAATATTTGTA
>JGI24021J15306_10011192_pt1 | contig 11150 bp, 5 predicted proteins | sample Ectturendosymbi1_FD_15306 | JGI IMG/M metagenome (IMG submission 15306)
CTCCAATCCTGTGGCTACCGGGGGGGGCTTTGGTGGGCTTAACCACCCAAACAAAGCTCCAATCCCCCCGAAAATTTAAACGTGAAACACTATAAATCAGTGGAGTTTCTGTCAATTTTTAGAATGTCAAGCCCCCCGGCACAAACGCAAAGCCCCCCACAGAACCACAAATCCCCCTATTGAAAACTTTCTGGCGACGGTTCTGCGTCGCTCACCACATGTTGTGGTCAAAACAAAATTTCAAGAAGTTAGCAACCTGACAGCGTACGAGGCATTTCGTAGCGCCTTCCTCTCACGGCAGTTTTTCAGCAGTCCTTGTAATACAGTTGAAGGTAAACTCACTAGGTTGCAGTAGCCTTCTTAAATAAAGCATTGGTCGAAATGAGTTTGCTTACCAAACACCTGTTTAGAACCAAAGACACTCTGCAACACTTTAGAGCAAGGGCGTACGCAAGGGGTTGGGGGGGTTGGGGTCAACCCCCCCTCAAAAACTTTATTACCTGCGCGAAAGAAATTTATTGCTTTCGCATACTTTTTGCTTGTTAATTTGTCGACTTAATGCAAATACCACTGAATGGATTTGCATGAAGCTTTCAAGATGCATTGCAAATGGGCCAAAAAGTGACAATTAGGTTTTGGTGGGAATCTGGGTTATCGTCTGCATCCAGATACCATCTTACCACTTTTTGCAGACATTTCGTCCACAACGCATGTTTAAGACTGTGTTCCGCGATAGTTCACTTTATCGGAAACAATTGTCGTTGTTTTGTCTGCTGTGGCTGTGAAGCCCATGTGCTGACCGCATTGGCTACATTATAAATTTCTGTACAGTAGCATGATAAAACTGTTGCACTAGCTCAAAAACAGCAGTTGTTAATATAGAGGCATTGAGGCATTTGATAATGCCTCAGCAAGGAAAAAGGAAAACTGAAAGTTTGCTGGACTTCTATACATAACAAAATAAAGTTTACTTGTGTACTTTATGCACATTCTCAATTCTTGTATAGTTTAGCAAGATACGATCTTGCAAACCGGGGTGTGCGCCAGCCAGTCCACCCGCACACCTGTGCCCTACTGCTATTCGACAAGACATCAGTGCAGCCTCATTTTGCAGTTGTAAATTGCTCTGACGCAGTGATGAGCGTGTTTTACTCCCCTGTTTTAACGCGCAGCCTGATATTTTTGCAGTTATGAAGTGCTGTGTCGTAGCGTTGCGTGTATTTTCCTCCAATATCCTAACCTGGAGCGCTGATAGTTCATATTCAGTTAAATGACCCATAAATTAAGGGGAGTGCGTGGAGACGAATATGCATATTATGTCAACAAACTTCGCCAAAACATTGGTTTGGAAACATGAATATGACGTCATATTGTGACGTCACAAACAACGCACACCACATACAAATTACCACCATATGCCACTGAATGAAATCCTCCCATGAAAATTTTCTGCGTGCGCCACTGCTTCAGATTCAAAATAATTCTTGAGTGGATAAACCGTGCACTCTCCTAAAATTGCAACGCTGTTCAGTTGTCGCAAGCAGAAGTTCTGTAGTGTGAAAGCATCGAAGTGAAAAATTCCCTTGAAAGAGGGAAGGATTAAAAATTTTTACTTTTCTTACAGTTTCCAAATTACATTACTTTATGAGAGAAACCAAGGAATTTAGTGGGGAAAGACGCATTTCTACCTCATGTTTTGAAAGATTGTTCCATAACAAAAAGACAACATACCTTTCTACAGCAAATGTGCCCAATAACGATCCATGTAGGACGTCCTGGATATAATTTTTATATTTTTGCATAAAAAGTAGTGTATCTGATGTTTTGATTGGCACAGCAATATCGTTGAAGGATGCTATCCATGAACTGTATAATAACTAACAGGAGCACATAAATTATTTTTGAAATGAACAATGCTGTATGCAAGGATATGAATACCAATTTTTGCAATAAACATAGAAGATTCTGTTAAAGAAATACTCGAAATGGTTTATAACCCATAGCGCTGCAGCAATTGAGCTGGTGCGGCCAAAGCTTTTTCGCTCAGTCACGACATAATAAGTTTTCATATCGCGTGTAGTTCCTGAGATAGCACTCACCAAATAGTAACCTGAACAACAAGAGCGTGGCTAGGTTTGGTGGCCAAAGATTTCAGTTCGTTTTTTTAGGGTCATGAGTCAAGGTATTTATTTGAAATTAAAAAATAATTTAAATTTCGAGTGCACCTGTGCGAAATGACAATCTGTTCGAGTCGTTTGATAAACATGCAATGCAACTTTCGGTATTACAGTCAATCAGGGTAAAACTTTAGGCACATTTTGTTTACAATAGCCTTGCGTTTTAGGCTGCACGGCTTCCGATTATTTCACATATTCTGTAGACGGTTCCGATATGGTAATGATTCAAAATGGCTGCCTGTAGATACAATACGTGAAACATGACACGATGCGAAATTTGTTTCACCAAATAGAATGATCTTCTTTTGTGAGCTAGACTGGTTAATGACACAGAAAAAAGGCTAGCAGATGGTTGCGACAAAATGCCGCTCGAAAATAGACAAGACTGGTGTTTTGCAGAACGTCCAACATCCAGGTAATAAAGAAAAATTGAAGGCTTACAAGGTAAAAATTTTAAACGACCGCCACAGCGATCGGCGCCATGACCGCGGCGAAAGTTGACGGCAGCTTTCGGTGCCCGACACAGTTGTTTCTAAAACACTGTTCTTTAAAACGTAGACCAGGCCAACCGAAGTGTCATTGCTGCTGACGGAGTTGGGGGAAGCAAAAATGGGGATTATGAGGATTCATATGAAAAAAGGTCATCAGTGCGTAAATACTTACCAATGGGAAAGCACCAACTGATCCTGTTACAAATTATAATAGATAACTACTGTATTCTCTGCTTTTGTGTGTAAGTAAATGCATTGGTTTTATGTGCCGTTTCAATAGTTGTTGTTCTGCGAATTGTGGTGACATGAAAACAAAATACGATCTGCAGTACTTTGCCGAGATCGTGTTTTTAACCACAGTGTTAACCCACAGCGTCAATGATAACTTGCTAGTGCAACTAAAGCGAACGTTGAATTTTTTGAAAACCAAAAAATAAGATGGGAACCTCAATCACAGCTATTTGAGGACAAAATACGCAAAAACATTTCGTTAGTAAAGTTAACTGCAATATCTTCAAACAAAGCACATGTAAGGACTAATAAGTTATGAACTGAAACAAAATTTTCAATAGCACCAGAATGAATTAAAGTACTACGTTGCTTATTGTTTATGATGAGCAAACGTGGTGGTAAAAAAGGAACAGCAGATCACTTGCTTATAATAATTTTCGATCTTAAGTTAAAGTAGGTGAAAAATTTTTTATCAAACTCAATCAAGGTGCTGGGAAGTTTGCTAAACTGGTAAAAAATTCAACAAAAAATTAATCTGGATCATATCTGTCTACATATCTACCAATTTCACCTTAATCACTATATTTTTTTTGTATTGGATGATGTCAGGCAAAAGCAATTCATGGCTCTCTTGAAGAGAAAAAATGTTTGGTTAAAAATGCACGAAAACGCATTGCAGCACGGTTGATATACATTGGTCTTATACTTTTAAAAATGGTAATAAAGTATCACGTAACATGTGGCCTCTTCAAACTATTTTTGACACATTATTTACGTTAAAAACATCAAAGGATATATTGTATAATCAAGATTGTTGCTTCAGTGGCCGGTGAAAGAGAATGTCAGTCTGCGTTTACAACATGGAGCATTGAAAAATTTTTTGCTTAAGCTAATAATCTGAGCATGGAGTTGTTCTAAAATAAATAAGGAATTGGTCAACAGCCATAGAAAGTATTTTGCTCTTCCTGAATGAAGCTGAAGAATTCTAAAACAAGGACAGCTGATTTGTATGTATAACATCGATTAATTATAATCATAATTGTTGTAAAAAGGTTTATGACCGAATTATCATTATTTTATCGAAGTTTAAACGATCATTTAATCATTTTTGTGATCATTTTTTGAAAAATGTTTTTGATTGTGTGTGTTTTAATTATTGGCTGTTTACTCTCGCGGAAAATGCTATGTTTAAGTGCGAGTTTATGTAACAACCACAATATCTACTGTGCCTATTTTGGAATATCGTAAAGTTGGAATAAAAAGACAGATTGCTATCCTACTCCTTGCTATAAGTACCATATTGAAAATCCTGGTACAACCACGTGAGCAAGTAAAATATACCTTTAGACTTTGAAATGCATCGAACAAAAACTTATACTGTACCCAACTTTAAATTCAGCTTAAACGTTTTCTCTTAATTCAGATCATGTGGGTGCTGCGCTACAATCAAACTTTTAGATTTAAAACACGTTTAATGTATTCTATGCCGCAACGCGTTATGCTGGGGAAAAATAAATGGTAGAATTACTGTAAAGGACATTTTGCAGATTTCCGCTATATGTGACGATTGCAGCTGCGTTTGCAGTCTGGCCCAAAACTGTGAGAGACATTCATAAGATGATTCTTATTCGTTCTGCCTGAAAAGATTAACAAAAAGTATTGTCACTCGATTAAGCAAGAAATCAAGCATTTTCATGTTATTAAACTTGTTCATATTGTTTAAATACGAAAAACCACTGCAACCTAAGGTCGAGATCTTTCGGTGCAGCCGCCATTTCGCGACAAAACGCAATTGTCAGAGACATGAAATGAGTTAAACGTGATTAGCACTGTGGAACAATTTGGCGACTGTATGTACTCGTGAGAATGGAGCTACTTGTGAAAAGCCTGACCTGTCTTTAATGGGGACAGCACTTTGTGGCAAACTCTGTAAACGTGAAAATATCTTTAACTGTATTATCTGCTTTCTTACAAGCCATCATCTTTTTATAGAGACTTGCTGCAAAAATCCAGATAACTACCCAGAAAAGATGCATTTGTTGAACATTTCCCATGAGAATATTAAAACTCAGTCTGCAAACATTTGGACCAACAATAGTGACCTTCACAACCTGGACAAAAGCAGTTTTGATCGTTTGACAGATGTAACGAGAATTCAGGTGTGTTCAGTTCAAAAACATTAGATCATTTGTTCACCAGTAAAATCTGGCCAATTTTGCACGAGTTGCCGAGTTGCTTATATATTCTTTGCATAGATTACGGTATATTTGATAGATTTCACCTCCATACAAAATTGGAAAAGAAATATTAAATTTAGTTTTTACTAAACTGCCGGACTTTTGTTGAACAATGAAATAAAATTATTTACACGTAACCATGTGAAAGCAGTAAAATCCAGCTGTTTTTAGCACAATACAATTCTATATCGCAGAACAGTAAACGAACATCCAGCGTCGACAAAAAGCCAATTTCTGTGTTACATCCGATGTCCACAAGCCCAGGTTACTTGAAGATCCGTTTTTCAAGCGCGAGCACGGAGCATCATTCCTACCTGGAGGATTGTTATGACAAGCTGTGTTGTCATAAAATTGTGAAAAAAACTGCGCAGGCAGCTGGCAGCACAAAGATTGGAGTTGCTTGTGCTTCACAACCCGTCATCGCAGCATTGGATAATGGCAATCCTGACAAGTCCACGTCGCTAGTAACAACAAACATCAAAAAGTAAGCTCTAGATTTTTGCAATTGTACGCACGACCTGCGTAAACATGACAGCAATAAGCTTGACATGCAATTATGCACAGATCTCAGCGCAGCAACGCTGTTTATCTAAAATACGTTAATAGCGTCATCGTGCCCACAAGCACAAAATCTTAGTTTCATCATCCGACTGTTTCTGATATCGTTGGAAGAAACTGTTTCATTTAATGTTGCAAAATACGGAGCAAGCAAGCTGTTTGCCCAACCTCCGGTTAAGGTTACCAAACCGGAGGTTTAAATTGAAAGCTCAAGTCAAAATTAAATGCTGAGAATGTCTAAGTATTTAAGGCAAGTAACAAATGCATAGTCGTATGATTTGTCAATGTGACGGTAAGGCACTGCAGTTCTTCAGTTGCCGTTTGAAGCAAGCCACATGTTCATCACATTGTCTGTTACAGATAGTGGATATTTTCTCGACATCTTGTAACTACAGTAAGCCCCTCAGTTACAGGGGAGAAAAATGAAAAAATTCAAAACCACTGCTGGTGGTGATTGTATTTACGCAAGGATGCACAGGTCCTGCACTTAAGAACGCTCGTGTGACTGGATGAGAAGCACAATCTTATTTCGTCAAACAGAAATCCAAACTTACAAAACCAAGGAAATAATAACCTCCTGCTACATCTTCTAAACAAATTGCAAAAAATCCTAACTATGCTTTGAAACCTTGCTTTCACTCAATTCATTTTGTTGCAACACACTTTACAGCGTTGGATCCAGGCCCGTAACCAATTCGGGACACCAGGTGGGGCGAAGAGTTTTCTGAGAGGGGTCCAAAATATTTAATCTATGTCCAATAGTTTTAAACTATGTCCAACACATTTTTCCAGGGGGCGAAAAATTTTGTAAGGGCTTCGCCCCCTTTGCCTCCCTGGTTACGAGCCTGGTTGGATCTTGATAGAATTTTAAGCGAGCTTCTTTTTAGCACTGTGTTCACGTCGTTGCTTGACAAAAAATATTTGGATCAGTCATGCTTCAGCATGCATCATGCATGACCTTAATGATCCTCAATCTCTCCTTACCCGAGCAGGTACACACGGTATAATTATTTTTAGTCGGAAGATGCATCGACCAAGTGTTTCATCGCAAGCAAGCTCGCATTCACGGCGCGAACGTAGTCAAGGCGCGTATTCACCGCGAGAACGTCGATTCGTATTAATCATCAGCATCGTCATGGGCTGCTTCATGATTTGTTGGGTGCCGTTTTTCTCTGTAAGTTTATGTGAATGTAGCCAGAGACTATAGACGTAAATTTTTGCAGTACTCAGTTAGCTTTATTACGTGCCTAAGCAAACGTAATTGTCGAGATGGACACAACCTCGTTAACAGTGATTAGCTATGGTGAGGTCGTGCGAGTACACACGAATATTCAGCACTACAATCCTTTCACTATTCATGTTTAGCGGGCAACCAACCGTTTTAATGTTGATTTGAAATTCCTACAAGCTCGAAAAAACTGATAGCTGACAAATGTCCTTTCAGAAATTCGGCTGGATCAGTCACTATTATATGTGAGGCAGTGTTTAACCGTCCAACCAACCCTGTTGAAAACATTGTTTATCAGCGCGTGTGCATTTATATTGAACGATAAAAAACAAGGACTGAATACTTAGCACGTGATAACGAACATACCAACTTGTGAAAGAGTTTGACTACTTGTCTAGTCCAAAGTTTTGTGAAGTTCTGTGTGCAACGAAAGGAGATTCATTTATTAGTTGTTCGCTGCAAGGGCAGAAACAATATTTTTAACCAAATCTGAGTGCACGCCAGATGAAATCCTAATGCTGCTTAACTCTTTCAGACATACTTCGTTTACGCCCTCTGCCGACCCTCGTGCTGTATCAACAACAAGCTCTTCATTATATTCTTTTGGCTTGGATATCTGAATAGCGCCATCAACCCAATTCTTTATACAGTGTTTAATAAAGATTTCAGACGAGCATTCAGAAAGCTACCTGGGAAATTCATACCGAAGCAGTGACAGGAAACAAAAAGATTTCCTGTGACCATCAAAATTCCAAGGAAACTTCGGCAGCCGGTGGCGACATTCTCATGCTTGGTGTTCATTACCACGCGCGTGCCAAAGCTGGTCGGTCTTCGCATATCTTCAAGCTTTGTCAGTCAGTGAAGAACCGCGTGTTTTCAAAACATGCTTTAGCCTGAGCGACAGTTGCAGGCGAGTCATGCGCCAACTGAACCTTATCATGGATTTAATGGTTCACTTTAGCATAAAAACAAACCCGCAAGTTGATACAAACTAGAGCGTTGTGTGAATACCGGGTTTGTGTCACAGAGGCTCCGAGCACCAACGACACGAATGCACCAACCTTTCAAAAATCAGAAAAATATTATTTTCCTGTTGAAACTATCGAAACAATGTGCTGATATTTACTTTTGCAAAAAATTCGCAAAAATTTCAGTGTAGTTTCCGTTCGGTCAAGCGCTTGCAATCTAAACGCTGTTTTACTTGTTCGGATTGACGATTTCTTTTACATAGAACCAAAACAAGAATCTGCGGCATCCGACCTTGGTGTGCTTATTCTTCCCACAAGATACGTCATATGTAGGAACAATAATAAAAGGTATTAATGTGCACTGCAAATGCAGATACGCAGATGCATTTTTATATTTAATATACAGTTCACGTGTTTCCGTCCGTAATGCGAGAGTGCATTGCCAAGGTTTTTAACTTTTAACAGTGGAAAAAACAACATTGATACAAATTCTGTTTAATTTATTGTTGGTTTGGCTTTCCGTACGCCCCCCTATTTATTCACGAAGTAAAACTGATTAACACGTGAATTTCAAAATATGAAAAGTCAATACCTGCACTTCTTCTTTTCGTCCCATAACCCTATTTTTAGGGTCGTCGGGCGCCACCGTTAAGGACTGATACCTGCACTACAGCAGTGTAAACTTATTTCGTGTAACCTGCAACGTCGTTTGAACCTGATCACCTCACCGCAGAATAAGAACGGTTCAAACAAATATAGGATTATGCTACCAGATGATTGGTTATTTATCCGACAACACTGAAGGCATTTATGAAGTATATTGTGTCTGACTTTTTCCACCTTCGATAACAAGAGCGGTCGTAAAGTTTTTCTTTTGCTTTGTATCGTCGTAAGCAAAATACCAGTTTTTCGCTTTGAAATGTGTCGCTTGCAAGCAATAAAAGTCCAGTCATGCATGTTACTTTTAAAATTCTGTTTATGAAATGAATAGTGGTTATGAAAATTACTCAGCAATAAAATTCATCTACGAAAACGTCCTACTCACTTAATGGAGATAACTCAGTGAATATCCACGTAGACAAACATGACATGATTTTAAAACACGGGAAATAAGCAGAAAAAGTTCACAATGAAATAGTGCATCGTATGCACAATAAAGACTAAAGCTGGTTGAAAAATCACATTTTTTCAAACTTTGTATACATGCACAAATCTCTGAAGAAATTAAGCATTTGACTCAGCACCCTTGAGCGACCGCTTCGGGCCATGCAGAGGCCATAATTCCAATTACCTGGTTCCACTACAGAATCAATTCCAAACTTAGCTGAGTCATCCGAGCGGTTGCTAATCGAAGGATGACTGAAAACAAAAACACAAATTCGTTTATTTGCAAATCCGCACCTCAGTCCTCAGGTACATAGGCATTCCCACTGTGTGAACTATCCCAGACTTGAACATCGGCTAAATTCATGGATTTACTTTCCTAACTGCTAATAGTGTGATATACGCAATGCCTTGCGGTTGAGCATGTAAAGAAGTTGCTGTAATATGTTCATCGGTTAAAAGGATATAATGTTAGCAAAAACGAAGCAGATAACATTCTGCCAACATTCTCTGTAGCCTACACGTTTTCTCGTGTATCTGTACCCACGTACCACAACACGTGGGTACTTGTCAGTGGATGCTCAAAAAGCAGAATCTGTGGGGCGGACTCCTCTTAGTTTTGCAGAGACCGGGTCTAAAAATATTTTTGTTGACGGAGGGAGAGTCGCGGAGGAGTTTGATTTTTTTCATTTTCTTTGTATAGGTCAAGTCACTATTGCTTTAAAGTGTGTACTGTTTTAACAAACTTTTATGAAGGTGCTTGAAAGAAGTTCATTACTGGCACAGCACTGCTGAGCTTTTCTAAGGTCAAAGGTTAGTTTTTGCATCTGGTAAGCGTGCGCAAAATCTGATACGATTTGGACATGCGAAATCGATCTTCTACTCGCCCACGACCCTTCAGTCATACATATGGTTTTCCAATCAGTTCAACGTTTTGTTCTGGCAAGCTGTAGAGTTGAACAATACACCCATTTCTGGAGAACTGGCCATCGTACCCGAATCCCAGTTGCGTTGTTTGCTGGTGGTTTTCGTATGCTTTAATTGATGGTTATTGCCAAGATTATGTAATGTATTCTAACGCTGCGACGCTTCCCACGTGTTGATTTACTACACAGTAATGCAGTGCGCCAGTACCAACAGAAGTAAATTGTTGTTGACAGCCATGGATTAAGTACGGTTTATCCAGAATTCTACACTTACTCACTGACTTGAACATTGCTGCAAGGGTACATCTTTCGTGTTATAGTAGAGTTGTCTATTGTTCATCCAGTGTATAAGAATCAGGTGAGCGGTGGTTATATATACATTGGAAATCACATCTTAAAATATAGTATTCAGATTTATTTTTTGGTAATAGGCCTGAATTTTTAGCACTGAGCTTTTCAGCTATCAGTGACTGAACTAAAGTTACACCAACTATGAAAAATCAGTTTTACGATGGCCTACTTGAAGTTGGTTGTTTCAAGCAGGCAAAAAGTTCTCTTTTAACAGAAAAAAAGTAATGCAGGTTGGAATCACATTGAGTAAAACTGTCAATCAAGATGCATGTATGTTACTGTAGATTTTGGAACTTTGCGGGTCAAAGGGGAGTCGGTCTTGAATATTTCCATGATTTGCGGAAGAATAGCTGATGCGGAGCAAAACGTTTTGGAGTCGGAGCAGATGCGTTGTCAAAAAATGACACTCCGTCCAGCTCTGGTACATACAACCACCAGCGTGGGTGCTTGACATTGGTTTTGCTTTATTTTGTTTATTTATTTACGTGTTTGGCTCAGACACAACGTCCATATTTAGTTAGAGGAACACAGGTGCACAAAACTGCTTAAACACTGCACATCAAGGGTAGGTGTTAGTTCGTGCACGTTGTCAATGCTGAAGATAGAAGAATACTAAACGGAACAGCAGCAAATACAGCATTCGGTCATTTTCATACAGAGAGTTTATATAGTGATAGTGGGCTTCGACCAATCACTAATGTCTGAAGCTACAAAGGAATTTTGAAGTTCAAAAGTATGTGTAGACGTGTAGTTCAGTATTTTACAAGGAAGTTAACATCTGTCTACCGCACTTAAAAGCACTAGTGTTTCTGTATGCTTTCGAGGAATCAGTCGACTGCCATCTGCTTTCGTCTTTTTGCGATGATTCAAACTTGCACA
>JGI24021J15306_10011194_pt1 | contig 11149 bp, 7 predicted proteins | sample Ectturendosymbi1_FD_15306 | JGI IMG/M metagenome (IMG submission 15306)
CCCCTGGATCCGCCCCTAACGTACTGAAGCAAGAAATCATTTCCCTTGAGAAAACGAGGAACCCTTAAATCTCACGTAACTCCCCTGCATGTTTTGCGGAACACTTGGGTTGAAGAAAGAAACACCTGTTGAAGAATACTGAGCTAAGTTATAATTATCCACACACTCGGAAATCCATTTTGACGAGCACAAATCCAATTACACATTTGAAATGTTTTTTAGACCCAAAAAAGCGCTTTTACTCGCAGATAAAAAAATTAAGCGCACTTACGAAAGCTTAGAGCTTACCACAGCCACACGTTTGCCTACAGCAGGGGTAGGCAATGAGCGGCCCGTGGGCCACATGTTGCCCGCCGCAGCGTTTTCAGTGGCCCGGGGAAGCATTCAGAAAATATCTTCAAATCTAAGATTTCCTCCAGCTTAGCGCTGATGCTAACTTGTCAGAGACTTGCTTCTATTTCCATTGGAAGGTACGGTCCCCCGCAAAACGCGGCCTTCCAAAAGTAGCCCCCGAGAAAAATTAATTGCTCGCCACTGGCCTACATTCATCCATCATACTCCTTCCAAGCTCTATAACGTCATATAAGGACTACGATCAAACGTCAACAACGAACCAAAACTCGATCAATCGACCGTGTAGTGAATCAGTAAAATTTGACATCAAGTGGGTTGATAAGCGTGTTGAGAACGGTGTTGCAGCATCATGTAGAAAAGCCTATTCATAAAAAATCCCTCACACACGACTGTTTATTGGTTGATTAAGATAACAATCGCTTAAATACACATACCATTGTTTAAATTACTCAAAATCACAAACGTCCTTCAACTGTAAGTAGTGTCCCAACTTTGAAACCACTTTTATTTCAATACAGCTTGTACAGGTTTATAGCCTACGGCACAAGTGCCACCCCCATGAAAGTGCCGCCAAGGGCGGACCACACACCCCCACCCCTCTTAGCTACGCCACTGATCATGTACGTCACATGTATAGGCGTAGCCAAGGGGGCCCATGGCTCCCCAAACTATTAGCATATCTAGTCATTTTGCTCTTTGAGAGGCGGTATCCCAAACAAAATACTGTTATTCGCCTAAAATCAAACATTTTGGGCCCCAAATTTTTTGGCCCCGTCCAAAATTTTTGGCTGGCTATGCCACTGGTCACATAGTTGATTTTGGGAATTGTTGTACATGTTTAATTTGTCTTGTGTGTGTCTTGTATTGCAAAGTCTGAACACAAAGCAATAATTGCACATTTCCTGTAAAGACATACGCCCAAGCAAGCCGCGTTCGCGCAGGAAACAAGTGCTGAGCGCTATAGGCACGAAAAGAAGTGCCGAAATTTTCAACGAGTTTCTGCTAACGTGTCGCAGGGGACTGCAAGCGGACCCCCGCCCTATTTCGACAAACAGATTTTGCCGACAAAACAAGCTACTGCATTTATGATGGAGACGTTTTTTTACATGTGCCCAGACAGTAGCCGGAGTTTGAACAGGATTCGGATTCTCAAATTAAAAAATTTTTGGACCCTGAACCGGATTCCAGAATTTTGGAACAGCAGCGGAGTCGGGTTCTGAAAATGTGACTTCGGCCACCTCTGCAAGCAACCCAAAGAAGCGAGACAGAAAATCATATAAAAAAATAATATAAACAAAATCTTCAGTTCAAGTGAAAGTTCGGATCAAGATCAACGAGAGGAGGCAAGCTCGGTGTCATCCTAGAAGCCTGCAAAATCGAGCGATGAAAAAGCAGTAAAGAGTCCCAAGGAAACACAGTCGCAATGGCAACGACAGTGTCAAGCAAAATCCCAAAAGTTCAAATTAACCAGCAGAATATCATGGTTAGAGTTAGTCGAAGCTGAGCTGCAGCAAACTGACCTCACAGATACGCAAAAGGTATCCCTGCTTTGTGATAAAATTTTCGATGAATACATGGATGTTATTACACAGGAAGTTAAAGCGCATGCTAATTTATTAAAATTTGTGCAACACTTCGCAGTCATTTTCAAGTACCAGATCGAGTGAAAATCAAGGTCTTGCAGCGGAAATAAAGGTGGGTGCTCAAACGCCATCGGCAGCCATGCGCCGCGCATTAGCAGAAGCGGATATTTCTACGAATCCGACAGGAAATTTTGGTTCATGGGTAAAAGAAGCTTCATCAAAGCTATGCCACGAAGTATTCAAAATGATCTGTTGCAATAATTCAGAGAAAAAGACAAGCCTAATGGATAGTACTTTGGTTAAACTGATGAAACATGCGCAAGGTTTGCATGCGAACCTTATTGATTCAAACTTCCAGAACACAGAAAAAACGCCTCAACGGTCGATACAGCTCTTGCAGATAATTTGTTCACCTCAATTAACGCAGTAGTAAAAGAGGTGAGACAGCTGAAATAAGCTACAAATAAGCCCGGTGGATCTAGCAAAAAGGATAAAAAATCGGCAATGAGAGCAGCTTTACATGCACGCCAGTGTAATAGAAGGCAGTTCAGCAAAAAGTGATTAAGCAGAAAGTGAAGAAACATGTTGCAATGTAAAGAGTAAATATCAAAGAAAAGCAGGCAAGAGAGTGTACTTCACATGACCAATCCAGTGGCGAGAATCAAGGCAAAGGTGGACCATAGAAATTTGCACAATTGGGGCTGGTGGCCTGCTCGTGAAACAGTAGCTCATCTAAAAGTAACGTCAACAAATGCACCCAATGAAGGACAAATGGTATCAAATAGACAACGCAACGGGACGAATAACTTCAGTTGGCAACGCTTTAATTTACGTAATAGTAAGGGCAGATGCCGTTACAGCGGAATTTTGGGCCACTGCTGGCGTGAAAGTAAAAAGCGCTTAAGGGGGAAACCGCCTAGTTGGCAGCAAAACGCCTCTTTTGGGTTGGTAAATCAACAAACAGGGCAGATAGCACCTTTTCAGTTACCCACACAGCCGACTGGATAGCATTCAGGTTTTGTGCAGTCCAGACAAGGGCAACAGTGTTGGCAACTGGTATATATGTATTCCAAATCTGAAAATTTTGGTATGTTTTCAAAGGGTATTGTATATAATTTTTGATTTGGTATATAAAAATTTGGTGGATTTTTGTCACAGGATTTCGTTGAGTCTTTGAATCAAATTATTTATTATATTGCAAAGCATAAAAGAGAAGCCACAGTGGTGTTGAAGCTATATGGTAAAGGTTCTATGTCAAGTCCATAAAGACAAAATATGCCAAATTATATTTCAGAATATTCCAAACAGGACAAAAATATGCTAATTTTTTTCTTTACAAAGAACACCTAAAGCAACTGAAAATAACTAGTAAGAAATGTTCATATTTTACTCAAGTTTACCGCACAATCCACCATTCATATAAACGCATTTTAAGAATGAGGTGATGTCGATCTCATGTCTTTTCTAATGGAGCCATACTGTAACATCCATGTCACCAAGTAAAGTAGTGACTGGTGAGTGCCAAGTGGTGACCAATGACCATTACATGCATTACTTTTGAGTAAGCAGTGTTTCACTGTATTCACATATACTGTATACCAGTGGTCCTTAAAGTTTTATCGCCTCAATTTCCCAACGTCAAACTTTTGACAATCTGGATACCCCTTTCAAGAAAGTTTAGTAACAACAAATCGTAAGAAATACAAAAGAATTGGTATATAAATATTTACTAGAGTAGTGAGGAAAAAGGTCAATGCGAAGGCTGCATCACATTCATCAGCATCAATCCTCTGCTTAATCGTGTAGGTACAATGTTGCTGCATTGCTAGAGAGAATGTAATGGTGGAGTGTTAATGCCAAAAAATTTAATGGAACAACACTGTATAGCCATTAAACATTGTCATATTGTTTATTATGTCGTTCACGCGCAGTGTGTGCTTTATTATTTCGTTCTAGCGATTTATCATTTCGTTCATGCGTAGGGTTCAAATCGAGTGTCGCTACAAAGTCAACGGGTATCACGTCAAAGTCAATCTGGATGGTTGGAAGCCCAAGTTCTTAGAATGAGGACTTGAGTTCGGATTTGTGCTTTACTTCCTAACATTGCTGAATATTCCCAATATCTAATCTCAATACCCCTGGGGGAATTGAGGCAAACTTTTAGAACCCTGCTGTATGCAGTATACAAGTTCGAATTCAGCAGACACTGACTAACAAGACAAATACTTTTAGTATGGCCACAGCCACATCAGAATTATAAACAGGTGGATATTCGCAGTAAACATAACAAAATTCTAGAATAACATTTGAATGCATACGTGGAAAAATACGAAGCACTGCAAGGTATTTATACTCATGTGCAAATTAATTGAAATCAGAAACGAATGTCAACTCAACAATGAATCATTCTATTTTACCCTGTAGTTGGTTATAAAACTTTACATGCAGGCACATTAGTACGGTAGTACGGTAACGAATATGGCCTGTATTTTTAAACAGCATTTTAACGCGGTTTGACATAGAGTCTGCGTGTTCTGAATCAATGATAATTTTTGAATCCCTGTAATGAGATTTTCCATAGTCGTTCAGTTTACAGCACGAAGTTGACATTTGCATACGGCGCACAAATTCTCAATTGGATTTACGTTCGGAGGACCGGAGAATTCCCGAGCCAATCAGGTATTGGTATATTCTTCTCGGCCATGAAAATTTTCACCATTTTCGACGTGTGACAGGGGGCAAGATCCTGCTGAAAGATCCCGGAACCACTAGGATACTTCTTTTCGAGGTTCTTTGAAGCTCTTTGTAGAACGTTAATGAATTGTCGAGCGCATCATTCGTTACATTGGTTGAAGGCTTCCGACGCCGTAGTAACTAAAGCATCACCAAAACATCTTTTTCTGCGGGCGCTTAACAAACTGATTTGTATGGGAATCACGAATCTTCTTTTCGGATGATCATCGAACGCCCTGACTTCTCTTACCCAGTACAAAAATGGTTTTCATCGCTGAAAAAGACTTTTCTCCACTGTTCTTTTTTCTACTTATGTTGCTTTTCTTTCATTGGTTTGATTAAAAGCTGTTTTTCACTGGTCTTCTGGCTTTTGGGCCAACTGCGATGAGACGTCTGCTGCAGAGGCACTGGTTTGGATACTGTACAGTAGAAAAACTGATTTAGATGCCCTTCTTCTTTAAATCCTTATTCAATGCGTCGCTGGTTTTGCGGGGATCTTTTTTACTTTGTCGGAGTAAGCAACCGATGTTTTTTGGAGTGGTTTTCTTCGTATGTCCATACTTCCCCATGCGTTGAGGAGAAACCGATCCAGTATCCTGTTTCAATGTGATGACACGACTGACAGTTGCAAGACTCACACCAACTACTGTAGCAATCTCTACACGACTTAGCTGTGTGTTCGTGCAAAGTTACGATCTTCGTACGTTTCCCGGTTGTCACGTCCATCTCGACTATTTCACAGTGTATTCACGATATACGGTTTCTCAAATCTGATACAATGTAGTGGCTGACAACACTACAAAATCTCACAGTAAAAAATTACAGCCACCACACGTTGCAATATTATGTAGTATCTGTAGCATTTCTGGTTCTTCATCATGGCATTGGTACATAAAAACAGTGAATTTTTCCAGCATATTTGATCACATTCAAATCTATGCAACGTTTATGTTTCATTATTACGTTGCGTCTTACTCGCAAAATGACATCTAACATGCAAAGTTTTAACTTGTTTCTAAGTTTTGTGCTAACACACGCAACCTGGATAAACATCCTGAGAAACACACGTTCTTATGAAGACAACTCACAGAGGAATTGCATGAGTCCAGGGGCGAATCTAAGTCACACTAAAATGATATAAGATAAATGACCACTGCATTGTTAAAGATGAAGGAGCCCAGTCAAAAGGTAATTCTGCCAGTATGAAACATTATAAATGCACAGGAACATCAACAAAAAATAAACGTAGGGTTGGACACCGAAAAAACGAAGATTATCTGGTCAAGGTGTCCCTAAAGTTGTGTAAAGTACTTTGGTGGCCATAACGACTATGTAACCAGTAGTATGCGGCTATTATTCATAATCAAATGTTCAAAACAAAAGAAAAAAAGACCAATTGATATACCAAATATCAGTAAACTTCAACAGCAAATTCAATGTCATACACAGTTCATTTATTTGAAGAGATAGTACAGAGACATTGTAGAACAGGTGATATTTAGGCGCCGATAGTGAGAAAAAGCAAATATCAGCAAGAAAACATGAAAGATAAATAATGAGTAATTCATTTGAAATAAACGAGTATCATGTAACTGATGAGAATACATTGTCATATTCAAATACGAAATGAGGTTGATTATGAAAAGTCAAGCTTATTACGTAGTATAGAGCGCGATAAGAGCCTTTTGATAACTTTTAGAGAAACCAACACGTAAGAGAAAATTAGAACTCTTGCGGTCTGTTGGACCATGCCACTGCTACTTGATACGTTAGATTTCTTTTACCCAGATAAGAGCCATCTCTAAGGATAAAGTGATTTTGGTTTGCAACTGATCTAGTGAAGTGACAGTGGGTTTCTCTAATTTTTGAAAGAAGCTATCATATCATTGTGGTAATTTATTGTTATGAAATTTATGCATTAATGTGGATAGTTCTGATTGATATATACCTTAAATTTCAGAAAACTCATTTGTCTATACAAACGAGTTATGTGACATTTAAAATTCTAAAAGTGAGAGCGAATAACATATTATTATGAATAGTATAAGGAGGCTGAAGCATAGAATCGAAAGCTGTCCCATATACGATACAATGCAGTATAGGAGATGACTACAAACGAAACAGTACTAGATTATTCTCAAAGCATTAATAGGTACAAAGTTTCGAACTTTGCATATCATACTTGAAACTAACGACAACTTAGACTTTAAGTATTTGACACGGGAGATCCAATACTAAGATTCATCTGACAAAACACCTAAATATTTTACAGACCTTTTCCGATGTAGTACAACATTATTAATGTGAATTTGGAAATTCGCTTTTTCTTCTTCAGCTTTATTAAATGAATTTCCTGGTAGAAGATAAATAGATTTGGCATAATTTGTGGATAATTTATTGAGACATATCCATTCATCTACTTTTATTGATTCATTATTTAACATAAGTTCTAATTGTTTTAAGTCACTATGTGCTAAACATGAATATGTGTCATCAGCATATAGTTTTGTACTGAATGAAGAACATTTGGATTGGTCATTTGCAAATATGATAAAAAATAATGGGGCAAGAGTGGAACCCTGTGGAACGCCACATGTAATTTTATTAATTTCAGATGTCGTATTTGGCACAAACGTGAACTGTCCACGATTTGACAAGCAAGTTTTCATTACATCAGTGGTATACCTCTAATTCCAAAATTCATTTCCGTTTTTCTTAATAAGATTTAATGATTGATAGTATCAAATACTTTCGAGCTGTCTATGGATAGCGAACAAGTGTGCAGTCCTTTGTCGTGATTGGCTAAAAAGCAGTGCCGTAGCAGCCCAACTCTGCCCCACCAAAACGCTTACAGGGTTCCCCCTAATAGTGATTTCTAAAAAAATTTCGACGTTATGTTATATCCGGAGACCGAATGTCCTTCACAACGAAATATCGTAATTTTTTATTCTTTCATTAATTTTTTGTTCCACTTGCGGAGAATATTTTGGCAGAACCGTCGCCAGAAAGTTTAAAATTGGGGGCTTCATGTTTGTGCAGGGGAGCTAAACATTCTGAAAATTTACATTAATTCACAACAAAGTTTTTCCTAATTGTGCGAATTAATTATAAAATTATCATATATTTTCCCAGAATACCTATAATATGCTCCTAGGTTGCAACTAAAAATTTTTGACAGAGCTTAGCAAAAGGAATTGAGTCTAATCATTGTCATTTCTTGAACGACGATTATTGGAGTTGTTGTAATGAATGCAAATGTCAACAAAATTTGCAGGATATTAAAATCAAGCCTATCGTTCAGTTATGAAAACACTTTTACCTATAAGGAACAAACCTGAGGACGGTCAAAGCAGTGCGCCACGACGAACGTTTTCTTTTATTAGGGCAAATTGAGAATTTTGCTTAAAAAACATGCGCATCGTGGTTTTTACTGGCCAAAACCTACGCATGCATAAAACTTTCTGATGTCCTAGACTTGTTATTCTTTTGGTGCACGGCACATGTTTAGATCAATAACATTTGCATCTCAAATCCTACGTGGACGCAACATGGTTAACATCCATGCGTGATCCACTACCTGCACTACTATGTTGGGACAAGCTTAACAGTGATTGCGAAATAAACTCTTCAACTACACTATAAGTCCGTCTTGCCATCTGAAGAACAGGCTGCGCAAATGTGTAACTTTGGTCGTAAACACCAAAGGTATCTTACTTCTACGCAGTACAAAATGTAAGAAGACTACCTGGGCTAGCCATAATACATTTTTTCACAACAGTCACTACACAAAATATGTTGACCAAGTGGAGGTTTGACTTCTGGAGATATACAACTAGGCGTACAGGCAGTGGTGGACTTAGCGTTAGGAGGACCCAAGGCAAGGCTGAAAAGGGGGCCCTCAAATGACGTCAATATAATCAGTCAACCATGATAAGACTTTTTGATCAAGCCTGGGAAGGGTATATGCGGGTTACCCAAGGATACGTTACTGAGACTACGGTATGACTGACATAACAGAAAATGCAAAAGGGTATTCATGATGCAAAAGTTAAAGACACTGAAAGTTGGGAAGACAAAGCAAGCAACACATGAAAGCTTAGCGCTAGCAAGCTGGCATAGCCCTCTCTAGTTTTACAGTTGCTATTGGGGGCCCCTTTGAAAGCAGAGTACAGTACGTACACATCACAGCTGCTGCTAGAGGTCCTTTGAAAGCAGAGTACCTACACATTGTAGTTGCTGTGCCTGTTGTGGGTCCATTATAATTGCTGTGCCTGCTGTGGGTCCTTTTACAGTTGCTGTTGGGGGCACCTTTGGAAGCAGAGTACTTGCTTATGATCTGCTTCGGACTATATTATATGCGTGGATAATAAGTTGTTCACGAAAATGAGGAAAATGTTCTCGCGAAACACCCCGAGGTGGCCCCTGAAAAGGAGTGGCCCGAGGCAAGCGTCTCGCTCGCGCTCCCTTCAAACCACTGGTCTTCAACCTTTTCTGTACAATCGCCCCCTACAGGAAATTTGCTGGAAAATCGCCCCTATCTAAATAATCATTCTTAAAACTTGTTTCCATCAATTTCTTCAGCTGGCGTACTGAGACAATGACCTTATACCAGGGGTTCTTAACCTTTTCTCCATCGCGCCTCCCTAAAGTAATTTTCCTTTGGCTAACACCCCCCTTACTTTAAATAAGTTGTAAAAACAAACGTATTTCTTGGTGAATTTGTTTACTTTTACGGTTTTGTAACAAGCACTAAGTCCAGGGTTTTGTTAAGGCGTTTTAGGGACCCGATTCGGGTCCCTAGAATTGATAATAGGGCCCCTGGAATCGGAGAAAATTATCACCGAGTTCCTAGAATCAGAGAAATCGGGTCCCTACAGGTCTATACCGGGCACCTAACATTTTCCTTTAAAAAAAAGCTGCTAAGTGCATAGAGTACAAAAACACACAGTCTGCACAATGCAGATAGATAGAAGCAGACACAACAGAACAATTAATAGCGAGTTTGGAGGTAGAACAACAGGGTTACAGACACTTTTTTAACACTATTGTTCACTAACCCGTAACACTTGGTACAACCCTACATCCAGAGTAGGACACTGAGTCCAACCCTGGTCAAGGCCAGTAAAGTACGGAAGCATTATGGCCTGCACACGCCCTCAAGCAAACAAACACTGCAACATCCGTGCACTCAGTCACAAATTCAAATGCGGTTGCAGTGTTCAAAAAATAAGGACGAATATGAACAATCTGACTGCACCAAAACACACAAACATACGTTGTTAGAAATTCTGCATCGTTCAAGAAAGTGGTATATATTTTTTCACAACAGCCTCGAGGTAGGAATGTCGCATTTGACCTGATGAACACCAACACTTACTCGACACGGCAGGATGTATAGAGCCCTGCACCCAAAATTATAGGCTACTGATATTCGACAATTTCGGCCAATATATGGTGCAGCATTATTTTGCAGCATTAGATGAAAAACGCTTTCTTTTAAGCGACATTGTACAAGATTTACCGATAGTCACAGATATGCATGTTCCCACTCGGCCTGCATGCTTATTGAGTTGCGGTTGCTTGTTCTTGACCTGTGAGAACCTTTGCAAATTATCTGTTTGTTTTGTTCACTCTGCATAGCTTTGCAACCGCACACTACTTCGCAGAGTGAATACAAATTACTCCGACTAATTGTATACCGGTCAAACCAGTAGTTACCAAACATGTTCGAACCGTTACCCTAATCAAGGTAGCGATTATGTCTGATTATCCTTAATATGTCGCAGTGATCTCTCATAATACAGAACAACGTTGTGGTTTTGGTTCCGCGGTACCCCCAAAAATCGCATATTACCCGGGGGTAATTTACCCCACTTTGGCAACCACTGGGTTGAACGCTATAACCGCGTTTTCGCGTAAGATTCCAGAATTTCAAACGATTCAAACGTGAAAAAATTAGCAAGCTGATCGCACAAACCAGATATTTCAATAGAAATGTTATTTTAATTTTTAGATTTAAACATTTATTCCGCGCCGTCCTTTGAGTCCAGGGTTTACCCCCCTTTTTGCAGAACTTTGCAATCCTATAACTCGCTAGGCGATTGAGCTAGAGAGCTATCCAAACCATCCACGGATTCAGCATGTCTTGTAGTCAAAATCGAAAAAGAAAGTTTTTCGTTTTCGGTGGGGGGATTTCTGAAGGTGACGTCACAAAGAAGGTATGTTTTGAAAATTTTGGCCACCTTCGGCCGGCCCTGGGCCCCAACCCAGTGACCCATTCTTTTGGCTCAAAATTTTGTTGAAAACTAGGTTAAAATCCGCGTTCATAGAGCCGTTGATTGACTTGCTAGCATATTTGCAGCAAAAATTATGAGTCAAAAACCCAGTTTTTGGCCTAATTCAAAACTTTTCAGAAAAGGCATAATTTGCCTTTTCAGGGCAAACTTTGGCCAGCCATAACTCGGCAGCAGATTGAGCTA
>JGI24021J15306_10011195_pt1 | contig 11148 bp, 10 predicted proteins | sample Ectturendosymbi1_FD_15306 | JGI IMG/M metagenome (IMG submission 15306)
TCAGGGACGGACGAACCGTCGACGATGGCCCGAAGCGCATGCTGGCCCACGATCGGCCGCTGGGTGTGGCTGGCGTCACAGGGGGAGGGGTACTCACTGCCATGGGTGCGGTGGTCCCTTAAATACAAAAGACAAGAGGTTCGTTCATTTGTAGCAAAAACTTCAAAGAGATCTTGGCCGCACTGAACATTCGTTAACTGAGAAAAAAGCAAAGCTTTAAACCAGAAACAAAACTTTAAACAAAGCAAAAATATAAAATTGAACAGTTGACAAACAACCACGAAATTTTTGCAAAGGATAAAACAAGCAGCATGGAGCGTTAGCACTGCTAGAGAGAATAGAACATAGAACGTAGNAAAGCGAAAAAACCCTTAGGACAGGCCTGCACAACACATCGCCCGCGAGATTTTTCTTGCGGCCNGCGAGAGGTTTTGCAGTTGCAGAAATTGTTGCAAAAGCCAGATTTCGGATAATCAATTATCCTTTCAGAATTTCTTCCACACCACAAAGATATAGACTTTTGCACCCGACGGCGAATTTATGTCGACCAATTTTGCCCTTCGAGCTTTCTGAGTTGTGCAGGGCTGCCTTAGGTTATCTAGCTGAAACCAGACCCGTAACCAGGTCTTACGGCTTGGGGGGCAAAATATATTTATTATTATTATTAACAAACAGCCAATGATGGCAGGCCAAAGCCTGAAGAGATGATTGGCTGTTTGTTAATAGTAATAATAATAAATATATTTTTAGGAGGGCACAATTTTTGTTTTTATTATATTTTGAAAACAAATTTTTCTGGGCACAAAAACTTTGGGGGGCGTTACCCCCCGAATCCGTGGCCACGGGTCTGGTTTGCGGCATCAAAGTAGAGAGGCCCAAGTTGGCCGCACTAACCTGCCGCGGCGAAGGACGGCCCGAACTCGCTTTCTTCGGGGGTGCCGGCGGCCGACGCGTTGAACCGCAGGCCGCGATACCGCGCGTAAGGATCCACGATCTGAAAGTAGGTCGCGCGTTTAACGTTGATGATCAAAGCGTTGTCGTAGTCGTCGTCCAAAGCACGGACGGGAAATGTTTTGAATCACGCCGATGTTGTGACAACAATGCACGTTACAGCGAAGCTTAGTCATGGCTGGTCATGGTCCACAGCGTGCTGGCTCACTCATGAAACCTCTATCGTCCCCAATCCTAAATTCCGAGCGGGCAGAGGCTAGTGAACACCACAAGCTCACATTCAAGGCTGCTCAGTAAGTCCCGTATCATATGCAAGTTCATAGAATATCGCGAGTATTTTACATAATGCAACTTATTTGTTAGAACTTCTTCCAGACGATGTACGACCTTGCTGCTTTATAAGACTTTCAGAGAAAAGTTGGCAAAAACGTCGTAAGTTTCTGTATTTCATAGTTTATTTGATTGTCTATTTTATATTTTATCTGAATGACTGTCCGTAGTGCAAGACTCCTTAGCATTCCGCAAAACGGTAGCAACTCATGGGCTTTGTAAAGTTTTTCAGTGCTTGCTTTCAAAGGCCCACCGAAGTAGTTGCAATCAAAGCTAAACTGCATCAACTATAAGAGCGTTTTCACAAAGACAACATATTTTTTGCACGCTGCTGAACGCGGGCGAAAACGCATTCGATTGCGAGCGACCCTAAAGCTGTCGCGAAGATCAATTTGACCGTGAGTCAAAAAGCACGCCGCTCCAGCGCATACGGCTGCTGCTTACATTGTTGTACTGTTTGTTATGACTCAGGTTACGGCCATCGCCGGGGGCCATACACACATACAAGGTGAAAACGGCACCAAAAGGTTCGAGGCGCGCGGTGTTCTGTGCGCGCCAGCATCCTAAACCGAAACGCATGTAAAATCGCCCAAGCTCCAGTGTCATTAGAGTCAAGGGGGGCAGCCCGTTGACGCTTGGACGTCAGACGGAATTTCCCTACGTTTCTTTTTTTTTTTGAAAAGCCAACGCAAGGCTGGAAAACGCCTGCAGCTCCGAAACTTGCTTATTCTGATAGTCTTGGTAGTTACAGAATTTCAATGACGTCACCTACTTCGGTCGCATTGTGGTGTGGTGCGATACGAGCGTGACGTTCGGCAGGCGCCAGAACTAGAAGCCTTCAGCAACGGCTGTTCTGCTGTCACGGGTGGGCAGCGCGGTTTACGGAGGACTGGCGAGAAAACAATCTGCAAACGTTGCTCTAACGACCACACGCATTTCGCAAAACCGCACTTGCTTGCTCGGAGCTCCTTTGTGAGTGAAAACGCCCGCTTCAGCAACGCACCACCGACAGGGCTGTTGTGAAGCTTGACCGCAGGTTTTGCCGACTTCTGTTTCGTGTCAAGTTAGCGCTGTTGTCATTAATTCGTTCATGGCTCGTGGCCACTTTCGAGTTTGTGTCGTTTCTGAGTTTTGATTTCTCTGATTTATTTTGATGGCAGCAGGGATCGGGAAGCGTTTTCAGAGCTTTGACCCGTTTCCTTGAAGCAAAGTTCGTGATAGACCAGCAAAAACCTCACCGGGGAAACGGCAATGTTTGACAGGTAGACCCACTTGAACTTTCAAAAGCATTTGACGAAAATGAAATCGGGGGTCTTTTTAATTGTCGGCCGGTTGGTACAACACGCCACAACGACTGGCACAAGCAAGCGGTACGATAAAGGTCGACCGATGACCAACAGGATCGAAGCACAATTGCCAGTATGAGGCACAGCACTTTTTTGTAAAGTAGAGCATTTCCTTGCGAAGCACAGTTTCTCTTTACGAAGTGCAGCATTTTTTAACTCGCAATTGAGACTGTATAGCCAGAGTGTAAAAAAAATTTGCAACTGTCGCCAATGTGTTTAGGTGTTTTGAGGGACCGCGTGGTCTCTCAAAATTTTCCAACGGTTACTCAAAATATAGTAGAACCTCACTGCACAACCACCACTCAAAGACACAAAAGCTTCACTTTACGACTATCTTGGTATTCAGATGTAATAGTTGCGGTCGCTCAAAATAAATCAACGGTCACCAAAGAAGGGCAAACCTTTAAAAAAACTGACTATCGCTACAAACGAAGAAAATGCTTCTGTGGATCAAAAAAAGTGCCTATGTAAACGATATAGCCGCTGAATCCGGAATTGCTCGTTCTACTGTTTCAAAAACTCAGAAAAGTTACGAGCACAGCAGAAAAGCATAGGACTCACGAGAAGGTGGCCTAGATGGAAATTCAGCTCTGATAACTTGGTTTACACCATTTATTTTAAGCGAAATGTACAACCAGAGCAAAACTAGTTGAGTTTGCGCGTAGGAATTGCCGCAGTGGCACTATGCGCACACAAAGAAAGTCAAACGATGAAAACTAATCATGACGGCTGGTGTTTTTTTTTACCTGGCAGTATAAGCCGCGCACTTGACTAACAGGGACAGAAAATCCAGCAGCTTATCATAAGCGCTCTGCTGAGAACGTGCGAGGCAATCAGATTTGCCACATTCCGCTCAAGGGAAAAAGCGAATATGCAAACTAAGCGTTGAAGTGGACTTTTTGGAAAAAAACGTGAACAGCAGCATGACTGATTGAATTCAGCTTAAAAATTACACAGCTAACTTGAGGTCCCAACAACATGAAACGCAACAGACTATAAACCAACTATTGCTAGTACTAGAAAATAAACGTTTAGTTCAGGTGAGTTATTCTCAACGTGGTCCAGGCGTACCACCGGTGGTCCACCTGGAATTCCTAGCGGTCAATAGAGAGTTGCATAAATCCTAAGATTGCATTCAGCTTGATTTCACTGACCTATGTGCAACACAGTTTCGAGTAGTTCAGAGGTTCCTAACCTGGGGTACATATTTGCCTATCTGGACGTGTACGTTTAAGGGAAAAATACATTTATTTCCAAATTTTCTAACATATAAAATTTCTATTGAAACTTCAGTGGATTTTGATATTTCATTCGTTTTTTTGCCATGAGAAATTTTAGGGGTACATGCTCATCTGTCAAAATGCTGAAGGGGTACATGGTCACAAAAAGGTTGGGAACCTCTGGACTAATTGTTCATGAGGTATCAGCACAGCAGAGTGGTCCATCGAATATTTTTTTGAAAACGATGATCCATCGGTCAAAAATGGTTGAGAATCACTTGGTTTAGATCATTGGTTCTCAATCGGGGGACACCCCCCCAGTGGGACGTCAATAAATTTACATGAGGACGTGAGCCTTTTGGCGCTGTACAACATTGAAAACTTGATCAATAAATTGGCCAAACAAGAGATTTGTATCGCCAGAGGGACTTGAAACAAAGGATAAGCACTTAAGGGAGGCGCGGTAAAGAAAATGTTTAGAACCACTGGTTTATATGAATCTCGCCGAAATAGTGAACATACGCGCGAAACACTAAGAAGCTTTTTGCCGCTCTTGTACCTGGGGAAAAGAAGGCGACGTTGACTGGCTGAAGCTGCCTTCCTCCACCTCCTGCTCGTGCTGAGGTTTCAGTCGGCCATACTTCATGCTGCAGTATCTGTGTGCGCAAAAACAAGCGGTCACAATCCAGATGACCGCAGACGCTGCGAGCATTCGTTGCCGTGGCAGGCCCCGGTTGCTTGGTAAGCGTTGCTTGGTAACCGAATAAGTGCGAAATCGATTCCAGGCGATGACGGGACAGAAAATTTGCAAAATAATCGGAGATAGAAACTGCCGAAATTCTTAAATATTCGTAAAAAATGATCAAAACAATGGGGGTCTCACAAAGGAATCAAACGTAGGTAAATGTTCGAGCTCGTGGGGCGAGAGCCCAGTACGCAAGCCACTGCAAGTTCAACACAAAAACTGACAGAGACTGAGACATTACGACTTTCAAGATTAATTCTTAGACCTTTTAAAGATCTCGCTGTGATTGTGGTCATAACAGCAACACGACTTGAAAAGCAAAATGGAAGTTTTGAGCCAACGTTGATTAATGTTTCGCTTTGTGAAACAAAGCGAGCGCGTTAAGTTACTGGCGATTCTGGCAATGGGAAGGTCAGCGTTGGCCAGTGACCCAAACAACAGGATGTGAAGTCAGGCCCGCAGCCAGGTTTCAAAGTTGGGGGGGGGCAAATTATATTTTACGGGGCGAGATTTTTCTTTTAGTTATATGTTTAAAACAAAATTTTCTGGACACAACAAAATTGGCGGATCACAAACAATTTGGGGGGAGGCACTGCTCCTGATTGCCCCTGTGGCTACGGGCCTGTGTGAAGGTATAACTTCTGTTAGGTTTCAAAAAATGCGGACGTCTATAGGCGTCAATTAAAATCGCGAGACGCCGGTAGCTTAGAGTGCTGGAATCTTTTTCGTGCCGCGAAAAGATATGGCGGTCTAATGACGCACAAACGAATGCAACCGCACAGGAGGAAATCCATCGGTCCAAAATAGCAGTATATCTTAAAACGTTGAACAAACGTCATTCAACGAAAAGCTGTTCCTCTTATGCGATTTCAACAATAAGCGCTTGTGACGCATCAATCACTCAACCGGAGCTTCCGCGTATAAAGCGCGATCACCAGAAATACGTTCAAATCGAAGCTTAAGTCTCAGGAGTGTCCCCCACAGCGTTTGAAAAATGAAAAGAGATGGTTCTCTCTCCTTCGCTGAGACACTTATTTCTTTTCGCCGGGATAAAAAGTAAACGAGGATCGGCTAAAAATAATAAATCAATAACTCCTCAGATTCCTTGTTCTCGCGCGGGCCGGAGCGCTGGGCGTCGCTGCGTGGTTCAGCGTCTGCCTTACTGGGGAGGTTTTGACCAGCACCTGTTTCGCGCAAGGTAAGCCAGCAACACAGCAGCTCGGCACAAATTCTGGAACAGGCAGCTCTTGCCGTGTGCGAGACGCTCGCGTTGAATTCGATTCCGCCTGCTTTGTAAATGCAGTGGAGCAGTCAGCCCAAACTTCAGGGAGGGGGCCAAATCGTTTGACTTTAGTTTCAGCGAGCAACAGTGTTTTGTTTGGGATACCGCCTCTCAAAGCACAAAATGACAGGATGTGCTAGAAATTTAGGGGGAATGGCCCTCTTGCCCCCTCCACGGCTACGCCTGTGTGTGCGAGCAACAAGTTGACGAGCAGTCTAACAAGTCCAGACCGCGGGGACAACAAAAGTACGTACAATCGAGCCAGGGCGAAGAAGGACTAGCACTTTCAATTATCACAACGACTTATGCGTCACTGAACGTATTTAGAAAAAAGTAAAGTGTTGCGTGCGTCAAACGATTTAAATGATGCGCACGTGTCGAGGAAAAAAAGCGATTCTCTGTCACAATCATCAAACTATGTGCAAACACACAACTCGATTATGACCAAACAAACCGTTCTGTGAAAGACCCGCGAGTTCCAACAACGAACCAACAGACTCAGAGCAGAAAGGCGACAACCTTTATTCAAAACAAGACCAGCTGCCGAACCTCAAGTGACGTTTTCTCCATTTCTCGTAATCCTCGTCGCAATTCTTGCCAATACCGACGAATGTCTCAGTTGCTTCCTTCATTCTTCGCGAGCCGCTGGCGAACGAAATTTACCGAAGTCAGTAACGAAATTTGACGAAGTCAGTAACGAAATTCAACGAAGTCAGTAACGAAATTTAAGGAAGCCAGTAACGAAATTTAACGAAACCAATAAAGCATCACGCTCATGCCATGAAACGTAGCTTGATGCCGTTGTTAGTTAATCCAGCACATGGTTCTTAACCCGGTTTCCGTAGATGTGCTTTAAGCGGTCTATGAATGTGATTTAAAGGTTTGATAGGCTTTGCAGACATTTCGATTACTAAACACGATGATTAAGACCTAATTTCAAATAATTTATTGCAACGTTTCTTCCTGAGGGGTCTGTAACTTTCATTGGGATGTAATAGGGGTCTGCGACGCACAAATGTTTCAGAAACGCTGGTCCAGCAACTTCATGAACCTCTAATGCAGTGGTTCTCAGATGTGGGTACGCCTACCCGTTGTGGTACGAAACCGTGTTCAGCGGGTGCAAGAATTTTTCAAGTGTCTTCATAACGAAGTTTTTGAGGTAAAAGCACGATAATTATAGCTGCATTTCTAATTGTTGTGCTCATGGTTACAGTAAAGGGATGCTTGACAGCTGGATTTTTTTCGCTGAGGCATTTCGGTCATTTTTCCCATAGTAATATTGAAACTCGTCGTAAAAATATTCACTAGTCTATAGTTTCGGACATCATGACCGAATCGACTTATTTTTTTTTGGTCATTTGAAAAAAACTGTCTATGACCGCAAAAAAACTAGCTTGATAGACAGAATATAGCACAGAGGGTAGATCACTTCAAAAAGGTTGGGAAGCAATGCTCTAGTCCAGTGCTTTTCGAACCTTTTTCGTCATGGCACACTAATAACTTCTGGATTTGCCCGCGGCACACCTATTTTATGATGGCGAAAACCTACTGCTACAGGGACCAAACATTTTATAAGCTTTTTGTCAAAGCATTAAACTTTCGCGGCACACAGTTTGGGAAACCCTGCTCTAGTCGACCGTGCAAGATCCCCAATTTGTTAGCTACAGTTTGTCCTTTTTTCGAAATACGCTGAAGCAATAATTGAGCAGCTTGAATTGGTGCCCGGCATCGAACGGCTCAGCCGGGAAACCGAACAACACCAGAAAGGTTTATTGACGTTTGGGTTTCATCAAAAAAAGGAGAAAAGGTTTGTCAGCAAAGTTGCCCAATCGCAGTGACGGCACAGCTGACACTAGTTGTGTGGTAGCCAGACTCTGGGTTTTCTTCGGTCATAGATCGAAATGTTTTTGAAATGACCGAAAAAAATTAAGTCATTTCGGTCAGAATGTCTGAAAATACAAGCTAATGAACATTGTTGCGGCGAGTTTTCATACAACTGTGAGACAAATGACCGAAATGTCTCGGTGACCCAAATTTCTCAGCGAAAAACAAGCAGATCCAGACCACACTTCGCATCCCCTAGATTGGTCCAATGAAAGGCGTGGCGAGTGCATTGGACCCAGGACCAGGTGCAGCCAAAGTGGAACAATATTTCACGTCTGGCTATCATTTCGCCTGCGGGGAATCCCCACGCCTTGACTGAGTGCCTTGCATGTCTGATGTGTTCAGTCCGAACCCGAAACAGAATGTGATTGACAGCTGGAGCTCTGTCAGACGTCGCCCCTCCGGGCTCGANTGGACCTGGAAATATTNATGGCTAAGGGGCATTCCAGTTTTCCCAAAATTGTAGAATTCACGAACTGCAGGCTCATCATCTGTTGAAGGTGGGGGTCATGCTCGCGGCTGCCCAACTTGGTGATTAACATAGTAGGATTTTAGGCCGCGCTGTTATTAGTTACTGTCCCCTTTAGATTCAGTGTGTCTGTAGGTCACAACGGTTACAATCACGATTCAGCTTTGAAAATGCATCTTCATCTTTTCAAATAAAACCGATGAAACCTGCGGGTCTTCTAATGGTATATTTTAACCCAGTGGTTCTCGAGCGGGTGCCGCCCGGCTCACTAAGGGAGGTGGGAGGAAGTTTGTTTCATGGAGGAATTGAGGAGGAAAAGCTGTGGATGACAAAACACACGTTTTTATTACTTGTTTATTCAACAAATAAAAAACGGCACGATGTTGGTTTAGATGGTAATGTCTACGGTATGCAAGGACAAGCTGCTTTAACTGCATTGACTGACGTTCTAAGAGTCTGTGTGGTTCGTAACCGTCTGCTGTTTCTTCAGAGTATGTAGTGTGAAATTTTTGCAATTAACTTTTTTGTGAGTTTTCTTTGGAAGGAATTGACAGTGCTTTGGTTTGTAAGGGGGTGAGTATGAAAAAGGGGGGTGAGTATGAAAAAAATTTAAGAACCACTGTTTCAGCAGGATGCACATTCTTAACAGGTGACAGATGCAGCCGTGCTGAAACTTAGGCTGCAAAAAGCAAAACCTTTGAAATAAAAGAAACGGAACACCGCAAATTGCAAACCTATTTATAGGCTGATTGAAACACGGCGCGAAATATAGTTCGGGGCTGAAAATAACTACAGCTTTTGTTCCAAAAATACCTACCAAATTTGTTAAAGCTAAAAATATAAGCAATTTGGAACTTCTTCATTGGTAACAGCTGCACATTAATATTTAAACAGCTGCCGGCTGCAATTCAGTACCAGGAAATAGGTTAGCAAGAGCGTTATCGCATTGAGGCTTTATCAGGCGTCAGTAGCCAATAAGCTGCTTTCACAGAGTATAGTCACACTAGAACGCGTTGAAAAACAAGCAGGCAACTCGTTCTTTGCGCTTTCGTCATTTCTAACTATAACCGGAAGATCACCAGCATCAAAGCCCAAATCCTCACTTTAATGCTTAAGCCTAAAGGTTTTCACAGGAATTTTTATAGAAAGACTTTTGTCATTTCTAAAACAACGGATAAAATTGCTACAATTTTGAAGCGAATAATTTCGTCTCAGGGCGTTCCACCATCCGAAAAAATGTTGCTAGAAAACAAAACAAACTTTTGTATATTATCTTCTTATCATAAATGATGAGAACTCGGCGAAAAATGTCTTACAAGACTTTTTGCAGTTTTAATAAAAACTGTTAGTTTCAAACACTCAGCGTTCTTAGGTAGGAAAGATAACCTGTTCCAGTAGCGTTCCCGAAATTTCACGCATTTTCAACAGTTAACATCCCTAAATCATGGGACAGGGACGCCCACCAGGTTTTTGGCTGACGACGGGCAGACAAACAAAACTCGGGGGAAGAGATGAAGTGATAATTTATATCGTTTTCCAACCACTTGCAGTTGGGGAACATCAACTCGTCCACCCAGCGGGCATCTACCGGTGCCTGTGTTGGATTACGCCATCACATCTTACCTCCGGATCATGGCGGTTCGTTGCATGATGGACGGCTGGCGCTGGAGCCTCTTCGGTCGTTGTTGGGGGGGGACCTTGGGCCGCACAGTCGACACTTCGTGTGCGGGGACGCTCTGGCTTCGGTTATACTCGACGGCGGCGCGAGCATGGGATGTTGCCGCCTGTTCGAATGCAACGCGAAGTGATCATTGTGACGCAACAACCGCAGGCAGCGTGACCTTTGCATCGGGTGCCATTAAGTCGCTAGCAGCAGCGGATTTAAGGTCAACACCAGCATTTTTTTTAAATAAGCGCACGGACAGCTTTAACAGCATTTCTGTCTGGAGCTCAACCGATACACTGTAATGTCGATATAAAACGTCCGATATAATGATGTTGCCGATGAATCATATCCGCAAATGTTGATTTGGTGGCCGCAATTCTGGTCGTGAGCGCGGCACTCCCGCTCATTTTTCACGTTCTTCTCGCTGTTTAAAGCTGTTTGCCGAAAACCGATCTCTAGTAGATCTATTTCCAAGTTTAATGCGTTTGCTGTGCATGTATTTCGCATTGCACTGCGTAAATATTTTTTGGGTAATTGTGTGTTTTCAACTTTTGTTTAATCTGTTGTGGATGTGCTTCAAACAGTTTTTTTTTAATTACGAGTGATCGAACAACTGTGAGTCGCCAGTAAAATTGACATTAGTGTTAGAGCCGCTATGGGAAATTTCAGCCGATATTACTTTAACAACTTAAGCAGGTTTTGACGTCATATTTTGTGACGTCATGGATTTCGCACGCCCGTAGAAACTTCAAATCTCGATGCATATGCGTGATATAGCACTCTTTTGGTCTTTATCCAAGATTCATCACTGTATCGGTGAGGATCGGAACAAAGACCGATCAAAAAAGTGACAACTTTGCGGTGTTTGAAAGCTTCCGTTTTGACACAACAGAGCGATGAAGCTGACGCAGAACCGCGTGGGCTTTATTCAACCCTGTGCCAATCTCCTTGATCCGCCTTCCGTCACTTGTGAATACCACCCCGAGTTCCTTGAATTTTTCGACCCGCTGCAGTGTATTGCCGCTCACTTGCAGCATACACTACCTTGACACTGCCTGTGTTTCTAGAGCAGTGGTTCTTAACTTGTGGGAAATTCCCCACTGGTGGGGAATGGCGGAGTAGCCAAGTGGGGAATGACCGGTCGGACAGTAGAGCCACTGCTTCAAAATTTAACACATCACATCCAAATGTTGACTTACTTTACAAATCACAACCATTTACACTGGGAAATGGAGAGTTGGCCCACTAAAAAGTG
>JGI24021J15306_10011197_pt1 | contig 11147 bp, 7 predicted proteins | sample Ectturendosymbi1_FD_15306 | JGI IMG/M metagenome (IMG submission 15306)
TCAATCTTTCTTGGGAAATTACGTTATCATGGCCGAAACAACGTAGCTGAGATCTCTCGATTCGGAGAAGTGGCTCGACATTCAGGGCATTACGAATTTCGCAGCTGCGTACTTTGTCGCGAAGTGTCACGCCATTAACTCTTCGCAAAAATCCCATCTCTGCCGCTTGCACTTGAGATAACACTCTTTAAAGTCGTTACCCAAGATTTATGACCGTGGTAAGGATCGCAACAATGACCGATTAAAAAACTGACAGCTTTGCCATGTTTGAAATCCCCCGTTTCTCCGCCACAAAACGATAAAGCTCACACAGAACTGCGTTTGCTTTACCAATCCGTATGTGCAGTCTCCTTGTTCCGCTTTCCGCCACTCGTACAATACCACCCCTAGATACTGTACTTGAACATCTCGACCTGCTGCAGTGTATAGCCGCTCAATTGCAGCATACACTGCCTTGGGTTTCTGGACAGACATAACACACCGGCCTTTTCAATGCTCATTTTCAACCCCGATTCGTCGCAAGCAACAGAAAACCGATAAGTGCATTTTGGAGACCCCGTTGATAAGATTCTAGCAGTACCACATCGTCCACATAAAACAAACGGTTGATCCTGCAGCTCCCGACAGTGACACCCTCGTCGACTCGGTCTATCCAATTCAATATAGATTATGAAGAGGAGTGGTGCCCCGCACACAGCCGTGCCGGCGTCCAACACCTACGGTTAACGGTTGTAATTTAATTCCCCGACATGGACACAAACTTCTGAGCAAGAGTCCAACGACTTGGCGGCCAGTAACAGGCGGCCGTCAACACCGTATTCCTAGTACGCTCCCCAAAGGTTTTCCCGAGGATCCCTGTCGTATGAGGTTTTGAAATGTCAGTTCTGCTCTTTAAACAGGGGTGCAAAACCATTTCGTTATTGCCGCCTGCATTACGTTTGTTTTTGTGAATTACAGCCGGACGTGAGTTCAAGATATTGTTTGTATTGGTTCTGTTCTACTTCTACACACTGAACCATGCCTATTTCCACACGTCTGTTTGGCCGTTTTTCTACAAGTATTCTGATACAGTAGACAAAAAGTTTTTATTAGTACACGGCCGCCATAACCTACAGCTTAAAGTTCAAATTCAAGGCCGCATAAATTTTTATCGAAGGCCGCATGCACCCAGACCGACGCAGGTTGTGCAGATGGTTTTATAGTTAGGTTCCCCAATATCGTCGTAGTGAAAAGGGTTGTATTCATGTGGTATACACAAGGTAGCACAAATTTTAGGCTTGTATGAACAATTTCAGAGGGGCTAATTTTGGTTTAAGAGGTATATTTTTTGCACTTCTTTTGGAAAGTGTAAAAAGACTGCACTTTTGTATTTGGTTTCAAAGACTCTCAAATGTTAACCCAATGTAAGCCTCCAGTGGCCAGTCTTTCTCTGGGAACTATGCATTCTTAAGATGACTTCTTGCTACTGTTATCTGTTATGTATATGCATATTGTTCGTCTTAGTAAAGAGTTTATTGAATGTTGGTTGAAGACAGCTATACTTGGGTTTATGCATCATTTCAGCTATTTGCAACTTGGGCATGCCATTAAAATGTGCAATGGTGAGTCCTGCATTCAGTTTCAAGCATTTGCTCTATACATAGGCGTCGGAAGGATTTTTTCCAGGGGGGCACCTGTGGATTTTTCCAAAATTTTTCCAGGGGGGGGCCAAAAGTGATGAAATTTGGTTTTGCCCACTCGAAACTAAGAAAACAACCTCGTTTTGCTGAAAATTTCAAAATCCTTGCTTGGCGGGCCTTGTCCCCCCTTCCGGCACTAATGGCTCTATACGAAATATAATATGACATGTTTATTTTGCGTCAGACGCAAGGTTCATGTCACAAGCGTGATTAACGTTATACTTTTATTTTGAATTATTTGTATTGGTTTTATAAGATATGGTGAAGCTGGTCTACTAGTTATGGAATACTGAAAATGAGATTAGATTAGACTATCACATACATATTTTAAAGAACTAGTTGGAAGGTTGTGTCTAAGCCTCGAAAGAGCCCCCTACCCCACAGGTTTTGAGTATTTGTTTCTTTACTTGGGCTATGTGTAATTTCCAGGATAACTTGTTATCTAGCATTACTCCTAAATTTTTAAGTTTATCAACGTTAGATGTATCATATTTGTTAATGTTAACATTCTTTTTAGATCGATGGCTAATTTCGCTGAAAATGAAAGAACTGTGTCGTCTGCAAATTAAGTTGATTTAAAGTGTGAGACATTTGTGACATTATTCAAATCGAGTTGAAAATATATACATTATCATCGCTGTGATCGCTTAGCCCGAAACTAGCAGAGCTGTTCATAGTTATCTTTCGTATTCACTGCTAAATGGATTTTAAGTTGTGAAGCCAACGTTGTAAGTGTTTTCTTTCAGAGTTCAAGAGCTATCATGCTGTCTTGGCAATGCTTTATGCTTAACATTCCTCCGGGTATTTGTGGCTGAGAGTTTTTCATCATCTCCAAAATGTAAAATGGCGATATTGACGATTAGGAAGAGTGTCGAGGTCATAATAATATCACCAAGGCTTTTTTCAAGGCATTTTAGGGACCCGATTCGGGTCCCCAGAATTGAAAATCGGGTCTCTAGAATCAGAGAAAGAAAACAAAGAATCAGAGAAAATCGGGTCCCTAGAATAAGAGAAATCGGGTCCCTGCAGGTCCGTACCGGGTACCTAACATTTTCCTTAAAAAACCCTGATATCACTACAACAGGTTCTACAAACCAGAATAGGTTTTCTTGTTTTGTTGAACATGAATTCGCTAAAAACAACCATGGCATTGTGAGATTAAAGATCAAAATATATGACATTCTTTAATAGCAGTAGGTGTTGAAAGAAAAAGTGATGAGGAACAAGAAGCTTTTAGTGGGAGAGCTCATTCAAAGATTTAAATGAAAATGGTCCAATGTCTGTGATAATATGCCTAAATTAAAAAGGTACCAGAAAAGTATTCTCTTAACCAGCGCCAGATTTAAGTGGTGGGGGGTCCGGGGCCCCGGCGCCGTGGGAGGCCCCATGTGCGGATATAGAATCTTTAGGTAGGGGATGGCCGATGAAGTCACTAGTATTCCCACGAATCATTAATATTTATGACGTAATCTTGTGACGTCACGTTTTTTAACTCAAGTGTAAAAAAACTTTATGATGCAACATTATAATTGACAATGATTATTAGCGATTTGTGAAATTGTTGCAAAATCGGTCACCAGAAGCATCGTACTTTCTTTTTTTGAAATTTTGCTTGAAAAAAGTTCCTGGGCGATCCAACATTTTCATCATCTCTAAACGTCAGTCCTCGCTCAGTAATAAATTTTACGACAGAAAGCAAACGTTGCAGAAGCGATTTCCAATATTGTTGGCATTGACTGACCTCACTAGCTAGCTCTATATTACATCTGCCACCAAATGTAATCGTGGCATGTTTATGTTCCACTGATTGCTCGAGGCTCCTCAGCGTGCTTCCAGCCGCAGATTCCTTTTCTAATACTAAGAAAATGCGCACATTTAGTCGTCTCCGAGCAGATCAGTCAACACGTAAAACGATAAACATAAGTTTGTGAAGGAGAAAAACATAGTCAGCTTCTTTCAACGACTTCGGCGTTGTGGTTCTGGCGACGAATAAGACTTTTGGTGCATTTCCGTGACGAGTTTCCATCTTTTCTGTGTTGTGGAACATCATGTTTTAAAAATAACTTTTCGTTTTACAACCAATATTCCCGCATTTTTCCCGGTGTATTGGATGACCTGAGACAGATATCTTTGCCTCCAGTGATAGCGTCAGATAACTCATCTATCGTGTTTTTCGACACTACTTCTTGACGTTCTTCTGCTGCTGCACCACTGGTTAAACTAAGTCTACTATCATCGTTACGTACATCTAAGTCTGTAACATGTTCTTCGATTTTCTGTCCTCTTACAGGTTCCGCAGAAATGTCTCCGCTGGACTTCACTGCCACTGTAAAATAGTAACTTGAATGTTTCTTGGCTTGGCTGCAACTTCTTCCTCTCTCACTTTTGCCTCTTTTGCTTTTCAATGTTTTTTAGAACCACATGGATAAGCTCTACACTTGCAAAGGGGACGATCCTCTTTTTTTGTCCATGTTTATTAATTAATAAGCTCAATAGAGCTGTCATATTTTCAGGGCAAAAAGGGAGGACAATTTACGACTGTCACTTACTTGAGTGCATTACTTACACAGTCAAAATGACAGTTAGGCCTGTTGATTAGTTTTAACCATTGAAATAAAACATCCAGTGTAGACAATGTTTCATTGAAAACGCACAAAACGAAGTCCTTACTTACTTAACCTATTTAGCCCATGAATATTTTGCAGATTTCTTAAATTTCGTAAAAATGTAGAATCGCCTTTTACAATTTTATGAAACTAATTGCTTGAAAGATGTTTTAAATTTCAGACCAGCTTTAGACTAGAAACTGGTTCAACCAGAAAGGTTTCTCTTTCTTTTTGGTTTGTGGCTGCATCAAGGAAAAAATCCTTCCACGTCAGCGTAAAGAGCCATAACCTTGAACTGTGCAACCTTTATCAGCTCATGAAGCGTTTAATAGTATTGCAAGTTGCAAAATATTTTGCCCATCTATCATGTTTGTGGCGGCCTGGAGATGGCGCCACATGTAAATAAATGGTCACCGCTAGATGGTGCCCATGAGTAACAAGTCACTGTGATGGTCACCACAGGCGAATTAGCGTAGTTCACTTATCCCTATATAATGATAGTGCAACCTCGTAGTAGAGTGAAGTCAGTGATGGATCTCTATTGCTGCTGGTTGCTTTCCTGTTAGTTAATGCCCCGACTTGTCAACTTTCGCTTGTGCTTGCCTCAGTAGTTCAAGGCGATGCAGTCAACTGCAACATGTTCCATCATTTTACAATAAATTGCATTTGGTTGATGCTCTTTTCGCACGAACTCGAACAAGTTTTGTTATTGGTCAAACAGCTTACTTCAGCTTCATCAATAGAAACGTTTCTCTCAAGCAAACACTACTCACATGGTTCATCATTTTCCCAGTTAGTTGTTTGCAAACGGAGGATCTAGTCAAAGCATTTAAATTCAGCAAATGAAGTGGTCCATAGCCAGATGTGAAACACAAGACTTGTGCAATACAGATACATCTGACATGAGTAAATCAAAGTCATAATCCTTGCCTTCGCTGACTTTTCTCAGTGCTGATTTAATTTGTCTTGATATGTAGCCTACATCTGATTGTCTCTCTTGAATCCTTGCCTTCACAGTAGCGAAACACGACACAACCTCAACAACTGATGCTTTTGACTTCTCAATATTCTGAACTTGCTCAATAAAAGCAACCACAAACAATTGCAAATATCTTAATGTGAACAGAACTCGCTCGAAGAATATCCAAAAAAACGTTTCAGAACAACAGTTGGCTTGTCGATGGACATGGAGTATGAATTTCAAGCTGGGTACAACTGAAACATCCTTGGCTAGCTGCGATAAGGTGATAGCCACCTGGTTACGCTGTGAGAAATAAGTTTTTGGTACTCAATATCCACAAAGTCACAATAGTCTTTTCACTTTTTTTGCGAACTGTATGTGCAAATGCAACCTCACGTAATTTACTCAACTTGAAAAAAATTTAGTCCTTTTCTGAAAAAGGGATAGGCTACTTTTGTCGCATTTCTTCATTTTTCAGCATTATTGATTAGCTCAGGAGTGCAAACATTTCTGTGAATGTTAGTAGCGCGCATAAATTTTTAGTAGCGCCTACATAAGCTTTGCCATACAGCATTCATATGCATAAAGTGCAAAATGCAAGAAAATGTTTGCGCGCTCCAAGTTTTTGATCCCGTGGTGAGAGTGCGCGACTAGCTGTACTAGAAACTACTACACTAGGCTATGTACAATACACTGATCAAATCACAGTATCACGGTTCATCAGCAAAGCTAGTACAGCATAATGGCGTCAGCAGTCCGCACTCTTAATGTCAAGGTCATTGAGATACTGAAAAAAGATTTACCACTGTTATATAAAGATTAATGTGAAAGCATTCCCGCCTTTCCAGCCGAGAATTAACTCAACCAAAACATAGATTAATTGGACAACTCGCAGGGTCTCCCATAAACTAAGCTACGTCGCAAGCTCGTATCTTGTTGCAGTAGAGTAGGGACAGCTTACTGTATGAAAAACAATGTATCATAGCCAGTGACGTAACTGATTGGGGGCAGAGGGGCGAATCCCCCCTGGCAATCTAAATGTGAAAACCGGACCGTCACCTTAAGCAATATTTCGGTTTTCGTATTCGTTTGGTTTTCAGTAGGTTATTTTTTTGCGTTTTTCGGATTATTTTCCGGTGATTTAGGGTTTTAGCATAGACATCCACACCCGGATTCACCATCATTTCTCAAGTGTTTTTTCCGAGTGTTGGCCGGTGGGCCCTGTGCAGTGGCCAGTGACCCCTTTTAGCTAAGTTTTCCACCCTGACTCAAAGCTCTAGTTACACCACTGATTTATAGCTATGTGAAAATAAGAATGCAAGGAGGAAATTTTCGAAAGTCCTCGGAGAATATTTCATTTCTCATGAAAAAAGTGGACATGTACTTCAAAAAGAGGGCGTACGGTAGCCATACCTAGCAATGCTACTCATATGCGACCTGTGCAAATCCGACTAAAGAAAACGCAAAATCTCCCAGAAACGAGTAGAGACATAAGCTAATATGTTCTTCGTGGCTTGGCTTTGCATTCACTAGATTCAGATGCTTGACCGACTTTCAGGAAACCAATAAGCGTAGTAGTTGTTTCGTCACAATATCAACTATTCTTCAAGTGAAATACTGCTGTTTGGCTGACCGATAATAGCGTCTACAAACAAACTTTTCTCGCTAAAAATGACTATGTGGCACATACAAGTCGCATATATGGCTAAACACATGAACATGGTGGGGGGCCCTGCCCCTCCCCCTAAATCCGGCGCTGCTCTTAACTGTCTATTTCGAAACATCAGAAAAATTGTGTTTTTTTGCAAAATGTGCTTGATTATGTTGCTTCACCCAAATTTCAAATAAAAAAGTTTAAGGCGACTTTGCCTATAATTTTGTTTAAGGTTGTTCAGACTACTTTGGTAATAGTCAATTAATTTTTATTACTTCCTGAAAAGTTGTCAAAAACTTGCTGTTAATGCTCAGTGTAGTAGGTATTATTTGCAAAATCACATCATCCTGTTCAATGCAGATTTGGAGAATCAAAGCCTGGCGCTTGGGTTGATGGCAAGGATGGGAATATCAGGATCATTTGCCTTAATATACAACTTTACAACTGAACTGATTCCAAACGTTGTGCGGTAGGACCACATTTTCTTACTTTGTTTCCCAACACTTATAACACTATTTGAAATGGAGATTATGAGCACATATAAATTTTAAAATATAACACGTTTGGGCTGGCAAACCCGAATTCACACTCTGTGAAATGCTTAGGTGTCTTAACTGACCAAAATTGAACTTTCCATTGCATTTCACGCGTTTTGAGCAGACACCAGCTACAGGGTACAAGGGGTTAAGCACGTGCCACTGAAACTGGTAGGCGAGCTTGATTCCCGGTTTGTGTTATAACAAAACTTAAAAGTGGTACTTGTGGCTTGTCCAGCCTCGTGCTCGGCACTAATGTTTCGGTGCAACTAAAAGGTTTGCACGCGGCCCCATTGACTTTCTACCAGTGCAATATTCATCACAAAAGTATTCTCGTGGCTCTCTGGGCAGAACATGCGACGACAGATATGCGGCAGGTTACTTGTGACACTCCAAGGGAGTATAGAGCGAGTATAATGAAACTGAACTGAATGTATTGAAGTATAGCTGAAACAACGTACAGCGCATAACAACGTTTTGTAGTTGTCATGCGCTTTCGAGCCCCGTTTATGAAATATTAAAATAATTGAAAATCCAGAACTTTCATAAACTGGAATAACCCACATCATTGCACAGATCCCACAACAGTTTATTGCTGCGCGGGGCTTGCAAAAATTCACTCCAGAGATCATCCGATGTCCATACCTTCTATACGAGGCATATGTTTCATTCTGTAGTAAAGTGCAAAACTGGATAAATTTCTATCTTGCAAGGTCAACGATGTGCAGAGAAGTCAATTACGAATGCATCTGCGTACCATTCACTCGTTTAAATAAAATTTTGTAAATCATATCTGTCACATTTTTAATTTCCATGTAGTTTTGAGTGACTTTTGTTACGCAATGGTTAATTTTTTATCAAAAAACAGAATTGGTTTTACAGTTCTCACACCGATTAATTTGTAAATCGCTATCGTGCTTTATTGAGTGTTACTTGCCTTTTAGTTTGCTGTTTTCTTTTTATTTTTCCGTGCAATAGTACCGGTCCATGCAATATTTCTGTTTTTCAATTTCATTCAATGTTTCTGTTTTTCCATGCAATATTACTCTACTTTGGTTTGATGTATGTGAATAGTAGCAACAGACCAAAGTTGAAATGAAAAACCTTTCAAAGTATTAAATCACCAAACACCAAATTTCATGTTTAGCAATATCTGAACTTGGCTTTTTAAAGTTGACTTTTTCCCAAACTTTCGGTTCGGGGAGAATTGGCTAGTTAACCGTCGTTTTTATCTCAGAGATGCAAACATGGGTTAACTTCTAAGTAGGTTCCGGAAATATTTGCGTTAAATGTCTATTAAACCGCAAAGTTAATGGTGAAACAGGACAACACAAATGACATTATTAAGAAAAAATCTAGACATCAAATAGGGCTTGCAAGCGAAAGAAAATATTCTAGCGAGTTTGACTTATAGCCCATGGTATAAACTCTTGTTGCATGGATTTTTGAAGATTACTTGGGGTGATCTCATCGTTGATAGCGTAGAGAGTTGTTCTCGACCGAAAGGAAAAGCTATTTTCTAGAGTCGGGGAAAATCCTCCTTGAGAAAAACCAGACAGGCAATTAAAAGGACGTTGAAAACATAGGTTAATCAACAACTGGTCAATAAATGCTGAGAAATTGAAATTTTGGGTTAAACAACTAAAATTTGGAATTTTGTGGTTGTTTTCAATTCTTCACAGAAAGGAAGTTCTCCTTCATGGCACCATCATGGACATATCTCACCAGTGCAATAAGTTTACTCCAATTCGAAATCTCAGTAATCTCGTCTAACTGGAGGGAGATTTTCAAGGGATTAGCCTTCACATGTGGGATAACATGTCCCAAAATATCTAAACTCAAATCAGCAATTCAGTTCTGAATAACATTATTTGATAGCGGCGCTAATTCAAGTTTCATTCTTGCTTGCTTCATTTCCGAAAATAGTTGCAGCAATCTTTAACACACATGGTTTGATAAGCTCCTCTGCAATGGTATGAGGTTTCTTAGATCGTACTAAACACCACTTGGTATGAGGACATGAGCAGTGGTTTTCATCAGATACAAAACCTAATTTTGGAAGGTTTGCTCTATTATCAAAACGTTCTCTTCTAACTCGCAAAGAATTTTCATCATGGCCCACAACAATGGCCCCGTCATGTCGGTTGTCGAAGTTTGTAAGTTAGATTGCTTCAAATCTGCGTTGGAGAAAACAGTTTCACAGAGCCTGTCCTGAGGCTTTTGCAAATCCCTAGTTTTTCCAATGCAAGTGAAACCAAAACGAACGTAGTCATCATTCCATTTCTTTTTCTTCGACATGATTAAGGGTTATGATGATAATCAGAAATACGAAAAGTTTCTTATCATCACCACTGGCAATTACGTAGAGCAGACCTTCACGTATCTCCAAATTAATCAAACACTTGCGCAAGAACGACAATTCACTCCAATATGAAAGGTATTGTACACAAATTCATTATTATTGTTAGAATAAGATTGTAAGAATCAGGATGCGTAGTGTTACGTGAAATCGATTTCCTATAAAAATTGCCGATTGATTCACTTGCCTGAATACCTTTGTGGAGACTAGTTACTTGGGGTATGTGCAAGTTTGAATCGTCGCAAAATAAAGAAAGCACAGCATTGTCGTATAATTCTTTGAAAGTTTACAGCAAACCTGGAGCTTTAATTGCAAATAATGTTTGCGCAAAGAATTAACCTCGTGACACATAAGTTTGAACAAACCTCGCGTTTTCGTCTATAATCCGTTGCAGAAGAAAACAAAAAAGTCGCAGGATTGTAATAACAATAAATTGATCATTTTCCTGTTACTGAGACGGACGATTCTCGCCTCCACTGGAAATGATGTTTTGCACACTTGAGGGTGCGAGCACCCCGATCGGGAATCATTGTTCCAAGTTATACTAAATGGTTATTGAGTGTAATTCTGACCATCTTCTCTTTACGTTTTTGATGTTTTCAGTACTTGCAAAGTTTTTTTTCACGTTTCTGTTTCTTCATGAAGGAGTAGGCGAGATAGTAAGATACGATTTCACGGTAATACGTCAATATGCAATGAAGTGCATATATCAGAATTGCGCTAGATGGTGTTAGTTCAACGAAAAATTTTGCAAGAGTTTTGTCCCTACGCTTGCCTTTTCCCGAAAGTTTCTTGATGTCGAAAATCATATGGATAACTGGGCAGAACTTTGCTCCGTTTTGCGTCAGAACCGCAAATTTCCGAAGTATAGCATTCTATATATGAACATTTTGAAACAATCAATGTTGGCGAGTGTTTAAGTGCTCAAATTGAAGATGGATATCTGAGAAAACATGGCAGCATTTCGTTTCTATTTCAAGTATTCCCCCAAATTTCTGTAAGGCCCTTTTGCTCCAAATTAAATTTTGACAAAGTTGTATTGAATTGGTTGGAACTCTGCAATTTTATCAGAAACACAAGACGACACTTAACAGTTTGAATTCTTGTGAAAGAGTAGCCAGTTGTTACATGAAGGTCGTTGTCTACCCTACAGAGGAGCGTTTCTCAACCAGGGCCGCGACGTTTTTTCAAGCCTTTAGGGCAGTGGTTCTTAACCGGGGGTATACGTACCACTTGGGGGTACGAGGAGCCAAAACAGGGGGTACGAAGCACCAAAGTCTTCAGGGATACACGCTCTGGAAATTTAAACCAGATTTTATTGAACATTCATCGTGATTCTCTGTAGTGTGACG
>JGI24021J15306_10011199_pt1 | contig 11146 bp, 4 predicted proteins | sample Ectturendosymbi1_FD_15306 | JGI IMG/M metagenome (IMG submission 15306)
ACATACTTTCACAGGGAAAGTCCCCGTATTTCACCTAAAGGTGTTTGCACTTCCTGTGTTGCTAAGCAACATTGTCATGCTTGTTTACAAGCTTTCATTTCAGTCGCTTTAGTAGTCTGTATTTGTCTCTGGCGTTTTCCATAGTTCATTGTTTTCGGATTTCTTTGGTTGAGACTGCTGTATTTCCAGACTTCCAGTAACTGTACAGCCTAGCAGCTATTCAGTAGTCTTTCAATTAGTCTCCAATTTGCCTTTCAAGTTCTGTTGTTGTAACTTTAAGTTCTTTTACATGTAGTAAACAATGTAATTGTTCTGCTACAAGACACCCATTTGTACTCGCCGCACAGCAACTCATCAATTTCTCTGAGAACAACAACATACGTGCGGCGCAGTGGGCGGATCATCAATGGAATGCGGAGTGGACGGACAATCCCACAAGACTCCGCATTTTTATTCAAGACACCGGTACACACCCCCTCGGGAAGAGCCTGGGTCCGGCTCAACCGCCTCCGCACCGGGGTCGGACGACTCCACTCCTGTTTGTACAAATGGGGTGTGGCCTCCTCTGCGGCCTGTGAGTGTGATGCAGAAGAACAAACCGTCGACCATGTCGTCCTCCAATGTCAAATCCATCGAGCTCCCCATGGACTGCACGGCCTGACGGTTCTGGACGATGAGACAACCGAATGGCTGCTCAACACGTGCCCCGAAATCTAGCGCGGCCAAGCAGTGGATAAAAGAACTCGCTCAAAACAAAGGAGAAGAACCAAAATGTCTCAGTTAGGCATTCAGTCAGCCAGGATAGTTCACACAGTGGCATAGCGAGGCCAAGTGCCAGCCGGGGCCGGTCAATAAAGTGCCGCCCTTTCCACACCTCAAATTTGCTTAAATTAATTCAAAATATATAAAGGTCAACGTTAACTCTGTCAACACTTGTACGCGACCCTCTTAAGATGCCGAAACCATATAGATCAAATAGGTGAAATAGGCCTAAAACCGGCTCTTGTTGAGAAGCGCTGGCTTGGAACTTTCATCATGATCTGTAAACTTGATCTAGTTCAGGGGCGTGCAGAGTTCTTGTGATGCCCGGGGCCCGGGGCAACTGCTTTATTGTATGCCTCCTTACCAAATTCTAATATTGAGGAATGTAAAAATACAAGCACAGCAAAAATACTTGCCCGAACTCTTGCCACGTGCAGAAGCATTACGCCACAGAAACGTCACCTCAAGTGACAATAATGAAGCGAAAAAAGTTGTTCGAGTCTCGTACCACGTTACGCCACAATAGCAAGGCACTTGAACGTTGTGAAAATAATTTTGCATGGCACTTTTGACCAGAAAGAAAGTNAAATACGTTTCTGGTGCTGGAGTTCTGCTCAAATGAACATGGTACATCTTGAACGGTATTGTACTTCTTAGGCGCCGAAGTGTTTTAACACCTCCGAACGATGTTCATTCTGACAAATTTTCTGTATTATTTTGATCTTTTTTGCAACAATTGAAAGNGAAGTNTCTATCTATCTATGATTGCATTATTGCAAACTTTGCAATAGGCTTTTCTTGAATCAGCATGTTAAGCTGTAGTTAGCACCGAGCCAAATTGCCAATTCTGAATCTTGCAAGCATACATGTCGAAGCTTTTGACAATACTGCATTGATTTGGCTTACCAAGGAGTTTTTACCAGACATTATACTTACCGCCACCGGCGTAACTGACCCAGTTGGACATATCATATGTGTCGGGGGATAAAAACGTATCCTACCAATGTAATCTTTCAACTTAACGCGCTCACTAAGCACGTGACAGAAGCAAATCATTAAAAGCTTCAACAAGCCATCTAATTACTTATTATTACGACGCACTTATATGCTTGAAGCAGCTTCGTTGCGTCATAATAAAAATTCCAAATGACTGAAGGCAGCTGGTTGTGCCTGGTCCTGGTTTTGCCCAATCTAAAGCGTTACGAAGAAGATAAATTATTTTATGATGAAGAAGATGTAAGGTTGTCATCTCCAAAAACTGTTGAAACATTTTTTGCCAGGAATTTGTTACCTGCTAAACCTGCCAAACGGTTTTCAAAATTCTGCTAGAAAGCTCACTGCTAGATTGAAAATTTTACAGCAAAGAGTGAGAAAATCCTGGTAGATTTGGCAGCAAATCAGCTAAAATGGCAGCTCTGCTATCTCGCTTCAAGAACGTCATTTTCCGACACCATTACGTTATGCAGAAAAACAGCAGTTCTGTTGAAACTGAACAAAGCTAACTTTTCCGGGTCTTTATTTTAACCGCCAAAATTTAATATTAATAACCCACCTAATGACCATAGGCTACAGCTTGTGGCACTTATTAAAAATATCCCACTGAACATATAAAATTGCATGACGCGTGCCAAGAAATATTTGTTGCCAATGCCTAGGTGTCAGGTGATGCAATGATGTGCCGTTGGAGTGTTCCTCAGGATCGAACGATAGGAGAAAAAAGATTAAGCTGGCTTTGACCACTTACCGTGATTTCATGCAGGACCTTTTGTATGAAACTTTGAGTGGAGGGGCAATATAAACCTCGAACTATCGGATCACTGACGTTTGCTAGTTTGCGGTCGAATGTCATCTCTTTGCTTTGCTCAAAGAATTTTTGACTGGGGTGAGGAAGTGGCTTTGGCTGGAGAGGAAGGTGGAGGGATTGGAGGAAAATTGCCCCCAAGTATGTTAAAAAAGCCCTGGCTTCAAAACAAACATTGGGGCACTGGATTTGACCCATACTTTTGAGTAAACATTCAATCAATTTCCTCGCTCCACAGCCACATTTCCTATTTTTTAAGGCTAGCCTACCAGTCTAGGGTTTCTAAAAACAAAAACTGAAGAGTTAGAACTTTCAAAAATTTATTTAATGTAAAAATAATAAAGAAGAGTTTGAACTATCAAACTGCTTCAAAAATTTGATTTTCAATCAACAAACTGCCACTCTCCAGAAGGTTCCGCCCTGGGCCCGGAGCTTCCAGGAGCCCTCCCTTGCTACGCCACTGGTCCTACAGTTGGTGCATCAGCTCCCATCGAGAGAATTTGTTCGATCTTGAAATACAAGCGGTCTGATAACAGAAGCAGAATGTGAAAGCCCTTATCACCAGTAAAATTAATACTGACTTTTCCTCGTGTGATTTTCACGAGAAAATAAAATTGAACAAAGACTTCTTGAAGAAAGTATTGTCTACAGAAAAGTATGATTGGCCGAATATGTAAATTTACAAATGCTTAAACATTGATTTGTTTCTTAGTAAAAAGCACTATTTTAGTTTTTCTTGGCGCCTCAATTACAGGAAGCCAAAATGGCTACATGCTCAGTAAGGTACGAACCACATTTATCTGATAAGGCTCGTTCTTCTGAAGCGTCCCGGTTTTCAATCACAAAATATGGTATGCTTATTTATAAGCAGTCCCTATTGCTAATGTTAATTTTTAAGTTAAGTTGTTTGGGGAAAGTATCCTACAGCTCGATCTGTACTTTAGGTGTGCTTTCAGATAGGGTGTTATAGCAACTAATGATATTACCAGAAACATGCTGGTAATTTAAGCGCCATTTCAAGATCTAGTTTCAACGGAAAGCTATGGAGCAAACCGACAGGCAAAGTTATAAAAGCGATTGCACTTGCTATACTTGTCATCAGCACAGCACTGTAGTCTTAGCTTTATGGCCTGTAATGTTTGGAGAGCATGTAAGTAAACGATGCCTTCATTACCTGTGCTAAAATAGGCCAGTTTTTGTGTACTGAGCAACGCAAAACATACATGTCTGAAAGCTTCACACATAGATGAGGGGGTGGCTGTGGCCATTGCCCCTATAATTACTCTATTCTAGATGTTGTTTGGTTTCAGTGACAAGCTAAAGCTTTCGCCTTTTCCTGATGGGTTGATTATGCATTTCTTTGTTTTTGATTGTGCAACAACTGTTTCCGGAAAGTTCAAGTCTAACTTGCTTTGCATTCTTCCTAAACTGTAAGTGCAGGTAGGACCACGTTGACCCTCACGGTCGAAATTCTGCTCACGCCCGTTACTTGATGAACGGGGGAAACTGAATGATTAATCATTTTCGGTAGTTAGAAGCGGCGACGGTCGCCAATCTTTGGCTTTAAAACTTTCGCCGATCCACAAGGAGAAGATTGAAGATATGGCCGCTTTTTCAGTGATTGCTTTATTGGCTGTAACTGCATTTGTCGCAATCTGTTACTGGAACACCATAATGGGAAGTTTGAAAAATAGACGACTGTTATGGAAATTACCGGCTCTACCTTATACGGCTTACCCATTAATTGGACACGTTTATATGTTTCCAAAAAAGACGGACGAGTTTTTTGAGTTTATAAAAAGTCGGACGCTGGAAATTGCTGAAAATCTCAAAAAACGTGCAGCAGTCATCTGGTTGGGGCCAGTACCCCTGGTTATTGCAGTTCATCCTGAGACTGCTGATGTCATTCTACGAAGTTCGAAACATATGGAAAAGTCTTTTGTTTATCGATTCCTGCATCCATGGCTGGGCACTGGTTTGCTGACGTCATCAGGCGACAAATGGAAAGTGAGGCGACGACTCATAACTCCATCGTTTCACTTCAGCATATTGCAAGACTTTCTGGATGTTATGAATGAGCAAGCGAAGGTGATGGTTGAGCAGATTGAAAAGAGTTTGAAGACAAGAAACGAGATCGACCTTGCAAAAAAAATCACTTTGTGCGCTCTAGACATAATTTGCGAAACAGCCATGGGACAGACAGTAAATGCACAGGAAAACGAAGACAGCGATTATGTCAAGGGTTTGTACAGGTGAGGCCCCTTGCTTGTTGTTGACGACTTTGTGACATGCTAAATCTAAGTTGGCTATTACTTTAAACTTATGCTTATTTGTTTGAGGTCGCTGTTATGAACCTAAAGGTACTATAGCCTCCAAGTCACGTTGTGATTGACTTAATACGTTCTTAAAACTATAGCAAAGGCGGTGCATTCATTGACTGATGTAACGAGTTTGTTTTATGGATACTATATTTACATCTTTAGTTTTACCTTCATTTGTTAGAATTGCATTCTTATAGGAAACAACTAGGTAAGGTTACTACAGAACGTATCCTTTGATGCTAAAAACACCTCAAACTAATCAGCAATTCAGCAATTGCAACAACAGTTCCAGCAGCGCGGTATTGCGTAAAACCATAGCAACATTTCGATCCACTCGTATCAGGCATAACTAGACTGCCAGCAAAGGAAACGCAGTGGTATCATATACAAAGAAAAACCCCATGAAACGATTTGACACCAATTTCTAGTAATCGCGTTAACCTACGATCGAACGCTTAGTTTATGAAGGCAAAACATGAAAACATCCGTGGGAACCTTTCTAATTTCTTAAGGCGAACAAAATTGCCTTTTGAATAAAGAAATAAGCATGAAGTTCAATATTTTCTGTAAGGATCAAGCATAATCTCTGTAGGCGATCAGCGTACTAAAAAACGTATTCCACTCGTTCTTTAAAAAGAACTGCTCAATTGTTGCCATGAAAGCATCTTCAACTGCAAGGGGTGGCGGAAGGTCAGTTTTAGAAAATCTAAGTCTTGTAACTGCCACGATTTCCATCGAAACACGTTTTTAGCATGAAAAGTACAACCATAATCTAAGGACGGTTAAACGATTTGATGATTTTACATGTTCATAAAGAACAAGTTGACAGACTTGATTTAGACAAAATTGGTGAAGAGTGTGTTTCTGGTAGAGAGGACCCACTGAAAAAGATTGGCTTATTTTTGTGAGGAGTTTGAGAATTTTGTCTGTTCGTGACATTACTTAGTTTTACCTTCGTTTGTTAGAATTGCATTCTTAGACTCTTTGGTGCCAGGTATTATCTTGCAGAAATGATGTATGTTTTACCCATAGGTAGCAAGTACAGAAAACAGCATTTCTTTGTACTGATGCAAAGTTTCTAATCATGCCTGGCGCCATGTAAAAAAACATCAGTGAAGAGATTTTCATGCCTTTGTTGAAAACCGAGTATTGTTTGGTAAGCTTAGGCTAATTTTGCAGGTAGACCAAAAGTGGCAAATTTAAAGTGGTTTTTGGGAGGTGGCAAAGTTTTTCCTGAAACCATTTTTTGCGAATTAAGGTGGAGGCTTTGGTCTGTAATCTGAATCCACAATAATTAAAAGTTACCTGTTTTAACCAATTTTGTGTCGTATCCAATTCACATGAAAATATGTTTGAAAAATTATTGAATCAACTGCAGACATTTCCAGATGCAAAACAAAAACTTCACAAGGTGAACGAAACGCACAATGCAAAGTTGGAAGTACAGCTGGAAACGAGCTTTATTTTAGGTACACGGAAAACGCCAAACGTTTTACGTTATTCTGAAATGAATTTCGCATTTTCTCCTTTGAAGTGTTAGCTAAAATAACCATAAATTGTTGGAATTCTGAAGCCACTCACACATAAGACGGTTTTACTTACGCATAATTTTACTTCTGAACACAAACGTGATTAACTTGTGTGTTATATGAAAAGATTTGTATGGCATTGAATTACTCCTTTAAGACGCAAGAATTTTCCTCTTATTTTTTTAAACTACTGCCTCAATTCAGCTGGCAATACTGGGCTACAACCAGTTTCTTCATCCTTGAAAATACGGATCAGTATCTGCGAAAACTTCATCATGCATGGCATGTACTCACATGCAGCCACGAAACAAAGCTTCATGAACCAATAAAATGTGTTATCCAAGAAATGGAGTGGAGAAATAAATGCATATTTTCAAATTGATCAAACAAACATAAAAAATTATCTAGAGCAGACAATTATTCAAACTGCAGACAGTAAGTTCATTGTGTGGTAGAAACGCAATTCGAGAAACGATTTATAGTTTTTTACTTTTCGAAAATATTTTTGTTTGTTCCCTTTAACGGCCGTACCGGCCTACGTGTAGGCTGGCACATTTTTGAAAATTACTGGCCAGCCTCTATAACTAGAGAGCTGTTCAAACCCTCTGCAGATTCGGCAAGTCTTCTAGTTTCGATTAAAAAACAAATTATTTGATTTGAGTGTGAGGTTTTCTCTTGGTGACGTCACAAAGAGGGCATGTTTTTGAATTTTTGACCAAATTTGACGGGCCTTCGGCGCCAATCCGATGAGCCATTTTATGGTTCAAACTTTTTGTTGGAAACTAGACAATCAGCCGCGTCTATAGAGCCCTTGATTGACCTTGTAGCATGTCTGGAACCAAAGTTATGACCCCATACCCCCATTTTACCCCAAAATCAGAAAATTGCAGAAAATGCATTGAGTCTCCCACCGGCGGCTTGAGTCGATGGCGATTACTCGCCGCAAGAACATGATAGAGAGCTATTCGAACCTTCGAAAGACTCGTGAAGTCTTGTAGATTGCACTGAAAAAAAAAACTTTTGAGATTTGGGTTTGAGGTTTTCGGTAGGTGTCGTCAGAAAGAGGGTAGGTCTGGCTTTTTGTTTATACTTTTATGACGTCATCATCCGGACAATGAGACAAAACTGTGGCTCAATTTTTGGTTGTATTCTAGGCTGGAATATGAAGATTTAGAGCCCTAGATCGACTTCCTGGCGTTTCTAGTGCCCAAGTTAGGGCCAGAAGACCCCAAATCATTGGGAAATATGCTGAGTAATTTCAGGGGATTTCTCTACTTAATTTCTGCTTATTTTGCCATAACGTTTGAACCAGAAATGTTAGAAAGTCCATCAAACCCTCTAAAAACTCATGTTATAGCCTAGAATCCAAAAAATATTTAAGCCACAAAATCTGATTGATTGTTCGACTCCCAGGATATGACGTCATTATCCAAATGTAAACAAATATGCATAAACATCCTCTCATAATGTAAACATCAACAAAAAGCTCGAGATCTCAAGCTGAAAAGTTTTTTCCAGTCTAAACTGCAAGTCTTCACAAGTCTTTGGAGGGCTTGAACAGCTCTCTAGCCTAGCCTATCGGCGAGTTATGGCCATATACAAACGGGGTGTTATAGACCCCAGGTTAGTGTTTGTAGGGGTAGAAATTTTTACCACTTTTTGTTTTTTGTGGCATAATTTTGGTTCTAGATATGCTAGAAAGCCAATCAAGGGCTCTAAAGACTCGGATGATAGTCTAGTTTCCAAAAAAAACTTGAGGCCAAATATTGGCCCATTGGATTGGTGTCCAAGGCCGGGTAAAGTAGGCCATAAAAACGCTGAAACACCCCCACTTGTGACGTCCCCCCAAGAGAACCCCAAACCCAAAACTGAAAAATTTTTTATGAGTCGGAACTAGAAGACTTGCTGAATCAGTAAAGGTTTTAAACACCAGGGTTTGAACACCTCTCTGGCTGCAGCAGTTGCGAGTTATGGTCAAAAGAGTACCGGTCTATATATAGGCCGGCGCGGTCGTTCAAGGATTTTTAGTCACAAAGCAAATATAGTGCCAGCCAGATTGAGAGCAAATGGAACTTTCCGTGACGCAATCCTCGAACTGTTGCATTCAGTCAGCTGTCAGTATAATCGCGACTTGTAGATCCGCATGCAAATCTTTTTTTATTGCTATTTTTCACTCTTAAATTAGAAATGAAAGAAGGCTAGGCATAAAAAATAAGTCATTTGGGACTAGAAAGATTGCGGAAAGGCATATATTTTCCGTGTATATCACCTCTCATGCATTTTTATAAATATTATTTTAATGGACTGTATGCAAAATACGTGATGAGCCCAAGTAACGCTGTTGAACTGGAGACGCCCCTGGTTAGATCAATATTAGGTACGATAAAGTTAATGTATTTGTGTGTTCATTTATTCAATCATTATTCATCCACAAACAAAAACTTACCATAGTAAATTACAATATTTTGCAGAAATTGCAACATTTTGAAAGTGGTCGATGAAAACGAATATCTTGAAAACACTGCTGGATCCCTTCCAACACCACTGTCCAAAATTTTTAAACCCCTAAACAGAACTGAGGCATTCTGCTTCTGCAACAACTGCAAAAAGAAACTCAAATTTTCAACTAAAGCAGTATCTAATTTGATCAAGTATTTGTTTCTCTTTGTGCAAAATCTGCCATAAATTTGCCACTCAGTATATTTCCCGGTTGATGACGTTTTGGGCTCTTAAATCTACAGCCCAAATGCTACTATTCGAAATTGCGAGCTTTCTTATAAACTAGACCGAAAATCTGAGCTGTGGAACTCACATCGTTTTGGGACATACTCTTTATTTTTCGTTGTTGGAGAATCAACACGTATACATACTAATTTGCACTTCGCCAATCAGCATTGAAGTTGTACCTGGATGGCAGTCGTGCATTTGAGCTGCCTTGTTTTAATTTACTAGAAATATCTACAATTGTGTACTTGCCTAATTCCTAATTGTTTGTCGGGAGCTCAGCTCACTGACAGTGAGGTCTGTTCGCTAAGTTTAGACTGCGCTGGTAGAATGTTGAATCTAGTTACTGTTTTATTCCAGAAACTGTATTCGAACTCGAAGATTAATGATTGTTCAAACGATCAACTGTTTTTGCTTTAATTGTGACAACAAGTGTTTGCGTTGATATATCCTACTGTTGTGTAGCAACATCTGTAGGAAATAAGACACTGCAACTTCGTGGATACACCGAATTCGTGAGGTGTCAAAATAGGCAAAAAATTGTTGGATACGCCGTGAAAAACTTAATGAGTGCTGTTCTGTAAAGCTTGCAAAAAGCTTATTCTGGTACCACTTCTGGAATTATTCCAACATGTCTGCATGTATTATTTTCATGAAATTGTAGTTTCAACTTGTAATCAATTACAAGTGTGAAAGTAATTATAACTGTAATTTTATATTTTTAGCACAGAATAACTGTAATTGTGATGTAATTGACAATTTTGAAGGCGTAATTGTAATTGAACTGAAATGATGTAATTGATCCAACTCTGGTAAAGACAGAATCGACAGTTTGTGTTCCAAAAATACAGTATCTGAGTAATGTTTAATTTTGTGAGAGATTTTCGATCTTGCTACGTATTGAAGTTTTATATTCCTGGAAAGCACCCTATCACCTCCGCGCTTGGCGAATGTCGTTCACGTTCGGAAAGAATAGTGTTTTATCTCGCCGACATAATATAAACGTGTATGAAAAGATGCAAAACAGATGGCAACAGTATGGATAAGAAATGCGTTTCAAAAATATCATTTGAAAGACCATTTAACGAAGTTATTCTACGAATAAAAAACATTTCGATCAGATGTAAGATTCAGAACGCAGTGATTGTCATTTTTGCATTAGCTGTTGATACATTCAATGATTCGAATTCGTTGAAACGTGTTTCAACACTTCGCAACTCGCCCATTGACCAAATATTTGTGCCTCGTTTACGAAGGTTTTTTGTGCCTGCAAGCTACAAAACGGTTTGCGCTTTTTTAAAACAATCAAGCCCTGCATTCAAATGAAAGCTAACTGAACTGATGTACTAAATAGTAAACTTGTCGAGCATGTTCATTTAAAAAATAACATTACCCATGCTTTGAGTAACCTTGCATTCACAAATGCAGAAATGCCTTTGTAATTTAAAACTTTGATAAAAAATATTTAAGCATTGCGGGTTAAAATAACCAATTCTGCCCAATTAAGATGTCCAGATTTATCATTGAATCTTTTGGTTTTGATTTGTTTTCGACAACGCTCGTATTACTAAATCCTAACGTCAGAATATTGAGAAGTAATCAAACCAGAAACAAGTGTGGTTTGTGAGGCAGAATCGACCAACAACAGTTTGCCCTATCCTGCTAAAAGCGTTGGCACAAAAGGCTTTTAAAGGTGTAGTGATTTTGTATGTTTGCACTTGCAGTAGACTCAATGCAAGGCCTCCCCTGGACACAGGGCCGGCCCTAGTAGATGCGGGGCCCAATGCAAGACATCAGCGCGGGGCCCCTCTGAGCAGTGATTTTATGACGTCATCGTGATCAGTCAACCGTGTTACGATCGTGGCAGAGCGCAAATATGCAGTACTGCACTAACACGAGACTGGAGCACGTTTACTAACGTTCGAAAGGAAATTTGCTAGTTCTGACGAGAGCGTTCTTTGTTAACAGTGAAATTTATATGGCGTTTCTACTGAATTCTCAAGCGCAAG
>JGI24021J15306_10011200_pt1 | contig 11146 bp, 9 predicted proteins | sample Ectturendosymbi1_FD_15306 | JGI IMG/M metagenome (IMG submission 15306)
AAACGCAGCAAATGAAATTAAATTGGCAGGAAATCCACTTTCGCTTAAATTTATCTTTGATCAGAATCTAATAGTCGTACCATGAAATAATTTTGCAAAACTCACAATATTTTGAACTTGACTTCGATCACAATCGAAACGAATACGCCACTCGGGCTAAACTGGCTGAATAGGCCACTCGGGTTAACTGGTTGAATAGGCCAACTGGTCGAATAGGCCACTCGGGCAAAGTGTGTGAGCATGCTGTCAAATGTTATTCGGAGGGATATGAGTTTGAAAAACAGGGGAGGGGTTCTCTATCTACACATACCTCAAGCTCACCTTTGCCTTCCTTACGGAGGAACCTAAAAACTGATGGCGCGGTTTTAGTTGTGCTCAGCTTTAATTTCCTGGCCTGAAAGTATGTTGCTAGAATCACTATGTCTTTGGACATATATTAACGCAATTATCTATGTACGCGAGATATTTTCGTTCTGGTCTGAAGTGCAAAAGATGATCTGATCAAAATCGAATATAACTTTTGTTTTCCAATGAGAAAAAAACACAACATAACTTGTTAAACTCCTTTTATTAGTCACAGATGTAGAAAAAACATTTCTGCAAATGGTTCATGGCAAAAGAAATGCGTGAGAGCAAAATTCCTAAGAGACGTTAATGGATTGAACGTAGACATATGCCTTCTTCCCAGATAAAAGGCAACTTCCATCCGTGAGCGTCGGGCTTTCAAAAATTCTCATTTTTGTTGAATATTACTTTTACTTTCAGATAATAGTGACATTTGAAAATGTAAATTCAACCAGATATTTGTTCTCTGAGTAAAGCATCACGATGTACTTGAGGTATTCTGAGTACGAGAAAGTGAGCTCAAAACAAATACCTAAACCTCATAATTTGCCACTGTCAACCGTGCATCCTCACAGCCAAACTGCAGTGAGAACAGTTGTGCTACAATCACCTGGTTCTTAAGGAATTTATGTATAAGATTCTGCAAATCAGTGTCAAGCACTCTGTCATAACAGCTTTGTGCCAAACCATCCCATATGTTGTAACGGGATACTTTTTGCCAAAGCTTCCGTCAGCTTCCAAGACCACAAACTATCCTGAGGTCAATTTATAAACCCATGATTTCAGTAACTTTGATAAAAAGCATTTGTAGAAATTATCACTCGGACACTAAATATAGTAATTTATATATCGTATAGTTTAAACAAGGATTTGTGCAAAATATTTTCCGCAGGGCACCAGATGTAGTTGATGCAGTATTTGATTAAAATTTCCATATGATTTTTGTATCTCTCACACGCACATTGAATGCAGTAGTTCGAAAGACTAAAGCTTTTACAGTAGATTTTATTATAAAAAATAGAAACCATTAAAAGAAATCCATTTAATGGGCGTTAAATATTTCGAATACTGTCTGAAATTATCATTAGTTATAACGACTAGTGTTGATTTCTAGACCATTACATTCTTCACTCGCCACAGTCAAAAAGTGAAATAACCATTCACAAGCAAACTGAAAGGAGAGTGTTTTACGATTATTTGATACAATGGTCGCAAACATTTTGCCCTTATATCTCGAACATTTTCAGGTTTGTTGGTCCAGTTGTTTACAAAAGACACCAAGTTAGAGACAGACAGCACATATCGCAGAAAACGCTCTTTTCCAATACGTTGCTAAACAATTTATAGAAAGCCAGCAGTTTTTATTTTTGAGAAAATTTCTCTTGCTTGACAGAACTGTTGTAGAAATTGTAGTGTATTTCTGTGTCGCGCCCAAGCTTCCCGTAGCTGTCGCGTCTCCCTTCATTGTGCTCATTACCCAATTAAATGTCACATACGTTGTTTTTCCTGTTTTTTTTCTGTTAGTCAGGTAGTGTAACCTTTTCTCTGACAGGCGCTTTTAAGCGAGGACATCTGTGTTAAGTTGTACTGTTAGCTCATTGATCAGACCTCGATGTCCTTCATTAAACGTGCGCTTCCATGCCTTTTTCGGATATCATTGCATTTTCTTGTAAAATAAATCCCAGCGAACATTTGTAGCATGGTTCGCCTCGTTAGGTTTCGACAGTGGTTTCATGCAAAATTTCAAAAAATAACTCTAAAGTGTTTTTTGATTCCAGCAATGTAGGATATTTTTACAAACACTGCACAAGTTTTACCACTGGGCAGCTTGAGGTCATTGTGCTCACGGTTTTCACAATCTTCTAAGCTTTTGAAAGTAAGGTATCACTAGTAGTGGAACTTAAATACTACTCATTGGGTAAATTTTTCTGACGTTTCCATGTCTCTGTCCTGAGAATTTGCACACGCCACGCATCTCCCGAACCGTGGACTCCATGGTAGAGTTTCTCTGGTGAGTTTTGGTTATGCTCAGGCGCGTAACCAGCTTGGGACATCAGGGACGAAGAGTTTTCTGATGGCTAGCAAATTTTTATACTATGTCCAACAGTTTTAAACTATGTCCAACACATTTTTCCAGGAGGGCGAAAAATTTCCAGGGGGGCCAAGCCCCCTTGCGCCCCTCTAGTTACGATCCTGGTTACGCTGCATCCAGAATCGCTCTCCCTCATCACTCGCCCTGTTTCACTTCTCGCGACCTCACCAGCGTTCAACTGCTCGGTTAAGAATTCCCGGAATTGATGCATGCTGTTTTTCATTGCCTGTTCAATGAGTCTCGTTACGGTAGATTATGGTCAAGTTAGTTGACGAAGGCAGTCAAACCTGCTATTGGTGTTCACACTAAAGCGAAGTAACAATAAAATTCGACCTTCTTTCAACGCAAAATTTTTTGTGGTTGTGGCATGATAGTGCGGCAAAAAATAACATGCTCGCGCCCACTTGGGAAAAATATTCTTGAAATTTCGCTGTTGTTCGATTCCTCTTTTGAATTTTGACATGATTCTAGCCTACACTGGTAAATCTGATCAAATACGACGCGTACAGTAAAACCGTCTTTTAATTGAAAGCATGTCAAGCTTCAGACAAAGAATTGTTCTCTTAGTAATTCGCGAAAAATTAACTCAAGGGCAAGCGACAGAGACGGGGTTTTCCGAAGTGTCCACGGTATGACACTTCGCGACAAACTGCGCATCTGTGAAATTCGTAGAGCCCTAAATGCTGAACCACTTCTCCGAATCGAGAGATCCAAGCTACGTTGGTTCGGTCATGTGTCGAGAATTCCCCACGAAACAGTGGTGAGGCAAGTCCTTCTGGCTAAACCCACGGGAAAGCGGCCCAGAGGTCGTCCGAAGTCTGGGTGGAGTGACTATACATCTCCGACCTTGCTTGCTCCCGTCGTGGTGTGGAGCCAGCAAAATTATCTGAAATTGCTGTTGACCGTGAGATATTCCGAGTCCTAGAGCTGCTGCCCCCCCGCGACCCCCCTAGAGCAGAGGTTCCCAACCTTTTTCTCACCATGTACCCCTTGAGCATTCCGACAAATGAGCATGTACCCCTACAGCATTTCAACATATAAGGATGTACCCCTTCAGATTTTTGACAGAAGAACATGTACCCCTAAAACTCCTTATGACAAAATATTTTCTCATGATTTTTCACAGATATATTTAACAATATTCATAGAATAACTTTTGAAATAATATTAAGTGATATATGTACAAATATTTGAAAATAAACAACATGTAAATATATTTTTACCTTCTATTGCTAACCTTAAATGCACCCTTCGGATAGGCAAATGTACCCCCCAGGGGTACATGTACCCCAGGTTGGGAACCCCTGCCCTAGAGGAACAGCGGGCCTGAAAATGAATGAAATGAATCATTGAATGAGTTGACGAAATTTCTTTTACGACTTTGTCCATAGGTTAGAATAACAACCGATAATCTACAAGACTGTTTTTCGGCGACATTTTTATACACTTTTTGATAGTTTTCTCATGTCTTTTTATATGAAAAATTGGACTTCCACAAGTTTTGGTCAGAGTAAAGGTTTTGATTTGTCACCCGCGCGTTGGAGGAGGATTGAGGCTTTTGCGAATCTGTTTTAAGCTGATAAGAATCCGCAACGCAATAGTAAGTCTGAACACGTTCATCGTACATTACTATCGTTCAGCGCATGAGATTTTACCCTAGGACAGTGGTTCTCAACATTTTTTGGCCCATGGATCATCTGCTCAAAAACATATCCGGTGGACCGCTTTGCTGTGCTGACGCTGCATGAACAATTAGTCCAAACTCTATTGCACATAGGTCAGCAAACGTTTCATCAAGGATTTATGGAACTATCTGCGGACCACTAGAAATTCCAGGTGGACCACCACCGGTGGTCTATGAATAGTCCTTGAGCTCAGAGGTGAAACATACACATTGCGTTCGAATTTCTAAGCCACATTGAAACGACGCGTACAAGGTTGCAGCGAAAGCATGAATAGATGCTTTCTTTCAATAGAGTTTTATGGTCATAAAAAGCAAAATTATGGACCTCGGGTTCATATTCAAACGTCACGTATAGTGCCACTGAGTGAGGTGGGTTCAGATAACCGCAAGGCTTGATCATTCTTCGTTTTTTTGCACTCAGCGCTTCTTCGCACCTTTGACATTCCTCTGTAAGCTCAGCCGTTATATCAGTTGCCTCTGGCCAGTTAATCTGTTGTCAATCTTGACTGACGTCAACTTGGCGAGTTTGGCGAGTCGCGGCAAGAACAGAACAAACGCAGTAGACATTGCATAAAATGTCGATGGCTGCTTAATCTTGTCTAGATTGATGGCACCCATCAGCGGCGATCGCGATCAGATCATCCCGAAACGTAGCCCGGATGCTTGATTACATTCGCCAAGTGAGTCGAGAGGCGCACCAGGTATAGAACATGTTTTTACATAGCCACAATGGAACAGTATCTGGTACTCTGTACACATTGCAGGGCTGTCACTCCGTGTTTAATATATACCCATATCAGTTTTTTAAAATAAAACCGTAAAGAATGGATATAATTACACATTTATCGCAATCAGGTTATTGTAGGCAGGGATCACTGGGAAAATACACCTTTCGTTGGTTAAAGAAATACGTCTCCACAAAGGTGACACAGTCGAACCAATCAGCAAATTGTTCTATAGATTTATTTCGCGTAATTTACGCATCCTGAGTCCGTAAAACCCCAACCAAAAGCTTGCTACTAGCAAAAGATAGTAACTGAAACCAGATTGACCGCCCGCGAACTGTAGTTTCAAGCACAGGCTGTGAACATTATGTTGGTCTCACCAAAGCCGAAAAACAAAACTGAAACCAATTACCGATCGTCTAGCTGAGGGGGTGCAGGCAGAGAGGCTGCGACAATCCCGAGAATCCAAGGCAGAGGGGTATCCAAAGAGTGAAATTACGAAAATGACATTTTATTAATGCTGTGACTAGATGTTTCTTCGTATTGTAAGGCCACTAACACATCCTGCATGTTTCTGATGGGAACTTGCCTGAGAGGGGCATGCAAATGAATGTTAAGTAACTCGAGAAAGAGATGAAGTCCTACCGTCGTTTTAAAGCCTTGCACCCCATACCTCTCCCTCTCTTTTCTTTCTGGTCAATTCCTACTAGCCCATTATTGAGCTGCTGCTTGTAATCTTCAAAATATCTCTCGATTCTCTAGAACCTGGGTTCTTAAACTGGGGAGGGGGCAAGTATGGCAGTGAAGTAATTGTGAAAATTATTAAATGCATTGTTTTTATCATTCATAAATTTGTCATCATTTCATTATAAACGCTTTAAAGACAAAGCGAACAGCACAGTGAACAAAAACCGAGACCCTTAAACTTGCCTGTTCAGCGTTAAATTTATGTGGAAAGGACACTTCATGTTATAGTGCTGCATGGTGTCTTGTCTGCTTGGTTTCATTTTCAGTGAAAAGGCGAATTGTGTTACCGGACAATATCGTGTGGGACGATATGGTAATAAATTCGTCACTTCAATTGTTGTAAAAAATCTTGGATTTGATCAACATGGAAAGAGATGTAAAAAAGTCGATGACTTCCCCTTAGTCGATGTAAAAATTCGGTAGTGCAAATATTTTTCTGATAGAAGGTAGCCTATTTCGGAGAGATAAGTTAAATGAGTGTGTAACTGAATCGTTCATGTTCTAATTGAATAAAAAGAGTTACTTCTTCATCTGTTTTTACTAAACGATGCCACTAGCAATTTGTTTACAGTTCAGAAAAGTATAAAGGGCAGTGATACATCAAACTGCGTTATTGCACAATTTCAAATACTATGTATAATAAAAAAATAGATAAAACTGTCTCCTATCATGCCAGTCAAATACCATCTTTTGTTGAGCCTGTTGTGGCATAACATAACCCCATTTTTAGGGTCGTAAGGGCACTACCTTGAGGATTGCTGCACCTGTTAAGTCCATATTCATTTCGACTTTATCCATTTCGAGTAGCGTGTCTCGGACAGTGACGGCAAAGCCCATCTCTCTCCGGGCCTATTGTGTTCCCTGAAGCTCTTGGTGCCCCTGGCAAGTAGGTCACAATACCAACCTACGAGGTTACAGTACCAAATTACAAGGTCTTGATAAAACCCGGTCGAGAGTCGAACTCCACACCTACCAACACCGAAACGGACGCACTTACCACTAGGCCACTTATTTGTATGCATAACTGCAGTATCTAGTTCCTCAATGCATACTCATTACTAGAAGAATTTTGCTTGATATAAACATATGCCTCAAACCCTCAGAATAAAAACGAATTACTAAAAAGTAACACATTAAAAATAAACTATATTCTTTGCAGTATTTTTAGTTTAATTTATCGAGAGTTGTCTTTCGTCAACAGTAGTTTTTACGTATTTCAGAAGCCTGCATTTCTCACATTCCTCATTAGATAATTAGAACTTGAAGGGGGCATACAACCAAACAGTGGCGCCGGCATCATCAGATCTCTGGATGCACCTGGGCTAGCTATAAGCAACGCCGCGATGAATCACGCGAACAATTTTTCGGCCACCGCGAGTTCTAGGCTGTTAATTACGTATTCAGTTCTATCTTCAGGAGCTTCCATTTCTTTTTTAAAGCGCGTTCGAACCTCCAGCTACAGGCACAAGCTCATGCATAACAGTCACAACGGAGTTAAGTCACCTTTGTTAAGTGATACAATGGCTTGAAAGTTACCAATGACTTACCTGAACCGTTAGGTCATCAAGCCTAGATGTCTACTAAAGTGTTGGGCACAACTGTGGTCAGCCCCTCCGTAACTTCGAATTTTAGGGCTGAATTAATACCACACTGGTTGAAAACACTCAACATTAATGTATTGTTTAATGCTTACATTGTTGCGATTTTTCCATGGAAACACACCACGGTTAGCTGGGGGAAAGATGGTCACATCTTACAATGACAAATTGAAAAGCAATATGGTGTGATTCAGAGTAACAGGGACATGCGTGGCACATGGCCAGAGATAAGCCATGACTGGGTCAGGTGTCGGGCAGGATGAGACAGAGTTTTGGAAACATCGTGATGGAAGCCATCTTCGAGTCGGGTTTGGACCGAAAATCAAACTCTTCAAGATTCCCATGCTGACTAACTTCAACTGCCCATTTGTAGTTTTCTTTCTGTCCCGAGTTTCGTCTATCAAGATTTGCAATGTATGGCGAACGTGTAAATCAATATGAATGTGAGAGAAGTAACTCCAGGAGAACGTCACTAAACATGCCACTTGTAAAACATCAAATTCCTTTTTGAAACAATTTGCTGCTTGCTGCTTTCAGAAGGTGACCGTGGCAGTGGGCTGGATTTGATTCCTAATCGGGTCACAGCGAATACTTGAAAATCGGTACTTGTCCCATGTTGATGGGTGGGTGCAATGAAACGGTTCACGTGCGGTTCTGCCATTGGCCCACCACCCGTTTAGCACTCGCAACGAAGGCAGCTGAATGGTCCACGGTGCAAGCAAATGGAGACGTGCTCCGCGATCACTCGCAGTACTCCGAAGGAGGTTCAAAAAAGTTCAAAAGTTGATTATAACGAAACTGGACTACGATTTGAATATCAATTATGATAACTTAAGCACAAAATACAATCTGGAAGTTTTATTTGCATAAATCGCTTCACAGGCGTCAGAATGATGTCATAAATACTGTACCCATAAATACTGTACTGACAAGTTGGGGAGTCAAGCTATTGCGCGTGGACTCACTAAACCGAGACAAACGTTTTGTACGGATAGAAGACCAAATTGAGCAGAAGACCTGTTTAAAACCTTTGTGGTTATTATGGTCAGTACTCCTTTTCAGAAGAGATCTTGAAATTGACTTGTTTCAAGCCTATCCGGTTATTTCTGTCATTGTGCATTTTTTAATTATCAAAACAGTATTAGTGGATGCGGCCTGGAAGGAATCTCACAAAGGTAGAACTCGAAACAACAATACTCTGAAAACTCGAAAAACAAAGTGCCAGAATTTAGTTCACAGTGACAGAGTTTAGCATTTTCCTGTTCTACTTCCCAAGGGTTCGTTGCATGATAGGTAAGAGACAAGTAGTCTAAATGAGACTACAGTACTCCGTTGACGCGGTGCGCCGTTTATACGATCAAACAGGTCACAACACTAGCTTCAGAATTTCGTCGATGACGTGTGGAATGTTCGAGAGAAATTCTTTTTCATGATGGAGTTTGAGTTTTTTGCAATCATGAGTTGTCACAAAGTTCCCCGAAATAATCTTGGCTCATGTATACATCGCGATACGAACAGAAAGTATAAATATGGAATGCAAGGCGCCGGCATGTACAGTAGATCCAGATATAATCGAGTCAATTTGGCTCGCGTTGATGCTAAAACTGTTATGCAGGAGGGCATATGTGACGCGTTGAGCGCGAAGCAAACGATGGTCACGCAATTCAACATCAAACTTAAATGTAAGTCCGTCGAATGGCGGATGTTGCGAGGTGCGCAATCACACGAAAACGATTAATATGTAGGTGAAATCCTTATGATATCACAAATGCTGTACGATGTGATGCACATAAACGTCAGCAAAGCATATGACTGCATGTAATATTGGCAAAGAAGGTCTGTCAACCAACCTTTTCTTGCCAGGGTTGGCAATGGTACTGTCAACTCACAGTCGGAGCCAGCATCGAAATTTTCCATTGCCACAAGCTTAGCTTGTGCTAGAACATTGTTCGCTATCATGACTCCACAAACTGGTTTCGGCTAGTTCATTCCGCTTTGCCGAAATTGTGGAGTCGCCTGTAGCCAACGAAAATGCTTCAACATCCCTCTAGATTGAAACTCACGTCGTCTTTCTATCTGAAGTCGTGTTGTAGGCAATCCATAGCAAAGGTGTTTCGTGAACGTAGACATAGGCGTTGCCACTACACATCAGGCCCTAAGCCAGGTTTTCTAGGTTTGGGGGGCAAAATACATTTTTAGGGGGACACGAGATTTTGTTTTATTATATGTTTAAAACAAATTTTTCTAAGCACAACAAAATATTTTTGGGGGAACTTTCTCCGAATGACCCTGGGGCTCCGTGCATGCTTATCCAGTCTCATGCTGACAATCTCTAGCAATACTACTGACCTGTGTTGGCTCTGTGATGATCAGCGGCGGTTCATCTTGCTTCAACGCCCTGGCCTTGATTCTGGTTTCAATCAGTGCATGTGTTGCGTTTGGAAGTGGTGGTGCTCGTGTTGTTGATTGGGGAACATTGTGATAATGCATTTCACTGAGCCACAGAATAGTTTGTCGCAATGACGACAACTCCTATTGTGAAAATTATGTAGAATGGTCATTGACAAGCACAAGAACTGTGGCAGAGTCTTTCACGTAATCAGATTGTCGTGCTTATGACAGCGTCGGTCAACAACACAGGTTCTCCAAACGCTCCGGAAGATATTTTCAAATGGATCGTTTCTTCTCCATTCGCGATACGAGCATGTGCTCGTCGTAGTTGGTCGAAACTGATGATGTTTTTGGAACTGTTTTGTAGATTGAGGATGTCTGTTTGGAGTAGGCGTTATTAAACCAGCGGCAGTAACTTTGGCCTTGTAGCTCATTGGCCATGTGCGACTGTGCGACTTTGGCCATGTGGGTCGGAGGGTCTTTCAGACCTTTCGCCTGAAAGACCCACTTTGTATACAAATAACATTTTGCAGAATCAGTTTGAAACTTTTTGGCTAAATTTTTGAAAATCTATATAATTGTGCATTACCTAAAGAGTAGTACAACAGAACGTTTTGCTTATTTTTCTGGTAGAATTAGAAGTGAATGGCTCTACCTAATACAAAATACCAATCTACGTTACATTTACAAAATTTCCGAGTTTTCTGAAAAACTATATATGGAAAACTAATAGGAAAACTTATACATAATTGTATTTGGCAAGGAATTTTGAAACAAACCCACACACAATGTCAAGCCTCTTCGTGCAAGTGTGGTTACTGTAAAATGAACTTCAGTCGGTGCAGTTAAATGAGGGTCGCGCTTTCTGGCTTCACATAACACAGAATGACTACTAGTTCCTCTTACATAGAGACGTGACAGTTACCCTCTCTACAATGCACTGTTATTGGGTTCGCGTTGGATTGGGAATCCCATCAATCTCTCAAGCACGACGGTGAGTGTCTCGCCGAGCTGCTTGAGCGCGCATGTTTTCAACCATACCTGATTCAGCGAATCCAACTAGCAGAGGTAGGGTGGGAATCTGATGATAAGGGATTCGAGCGGAAAAGATGTTGGGTGGTTTGTATTAAGTCTTGTGCAACCTTTTCTGTACTTGTTGGATGCTAAAACTACTACCGTGGAACAGATTAGCCTATTCAAGCTAAATATGTAGCAAAAATGACAGATTAATTTATTTAATAGTTTTGCCTGTAGTCTAACTGCACCTAGTTAGGGAAACAATCAGCAAAATTGAATCGGTTGGGCAAACTGGAAGATTACTCGGTAGGTTACAAGACATCAGATATTGAGCTGAAGGACTATTACCCCAAACCTGATTTAATAGGTTTTCATTACACCTTGGTATAGTAGAGAGTGATTCAACCTCTGTGAAAAATATATAGCCTAATATTGGAAGTGGATGTCTTCAGTATAGGCTACACTTTGAACTTTGTATCCCAGTTATGTGGCTGTGATTTCCTCAGTTCATAATGGAACACATGGAGTAGCATAAAATGTGGCATAA
>JGI24021J15306_10011203_pt1 | contig 11145 bp, 7 predicted proteins | sample Ectturendosymbi1_FD_15306 | JGI IMG/M metagenome (IMG submission 15306)
TGGGCCATGGCCCAGTAGTGGGCCATGACGCTGTTTTCAGTGGGCCACAGAGCTTTTCTACCATAAACTCAATTTCTACCATAAACTCAAAATTGCGTNTTACAACTTTTCTTTCTTTATCTTGATGAAACTTACAACCGTACATTAAACACTATTGTGGTAAAATGCTTCAAATCAGAACCATTTCTGTTAAACAGTTTCAAATTAACTTTTCAACCCAATGACAATGCTAGAAATCTCTTGATCTTGTACTCCAAGTGTATGAACAAATGAATTCCATGAATATTTTGTGGGCCATGAGCAAAGGGGCCATGAGCAAAAAAAGGTTGAAAACCCCTGTTCTAGCCCTATTTAATGGTTTTCCGCAAAGCTGCGTTTAACATTTCGCTATGATGTGACACGGAATAACGCTAATTGTAACGTTGAAAAAGTCATTCGCATTCTTTCGAAAAAATGAATCCAGCGAACTCAAGCGAAAACGCAAATACTAAGAGATGAATACTTGTTTTGTTTTTCTGAATGACTTTCGTTAAAACTTACGAAATATATTTTACAGATACAACGGCAAATAAAATTACATGATGACGCCGGTAAGGATACTTAAAATTTTATTTGCACCAATCAATGGCGGATCCAGGGGGGGGCAGTTTGAGGCAACTGCCACTCCAAAACCTCTGTGGCGCCCCCTTGAATGGCGCCCCTTTGCCATAAATGCGCCCCTTTTTGGTGCCCCTGGAAGTAGAAACATATTAAAAAATACTCTAAAATAAAGAATGTTTTTCAATTAGTTAAACGTCAGGATTTACGTGCCGGACTTTACTCAACTTCTTAACGAATAACGTGAACAATGCTATTGTTTCGTAATAGTTCCACTGTTTCGTCATTTCGTTGCTGCGTGAGAACTGCTGCCCAGCCTTGAGCCTTCGCAAACGCAGTCGCGTTCGCTCAACGCAGTTCTCGACATGCTGCTGTGCTGAATGAAGATGGTCTATTTTTTTACAAGTTTGTTTCTTTAATGCCTGATGACCACCTTGAAAGGAAAAGGAAAGGCAGCAGCAAAATAGGAATGCAGCATGGAAAACTTATTACTGACTAAAGATTTTACAAACGTCCAAAATGAAAACGAAAAACCAGTTTCAGGGCTATTGCCAGTGCCGTTCGTGAGTCCGCAGTTTGTCTGCATCGTAGTTTTGCAGCATAAAGGTGAGTGGATGAGTTTCTGGACGGAACTAATCTCCAGATTGGCAGGGGCGTAACGAGGTTATATGGCGCCCGGGGCAAGAAGCAAGTTTGGCGCCCCCATTTTCGAACCTGAGGTCTTCCGGAAGCAAATATACCGTATTGAAGAATGTACGTGTAACATTGTTAGGACAATTTGGCGCCCCCGCAATATTTCAGCGCCCCCAGAGTGATTTGGCCCCCGGGTAATTGCGCCCCAAATTCGGAAGCAAATGTACTGCACTGAAGTACTTGTGACATTGTTGGGACTTTTCGGTGCCCTCAGTGATTCGGCGCACGAGAAATTGTGCCCCTTGACCACCGATTTTGCGCCCCTGGTTACTGCGCTCAGCGACGCGCCTCAACAAATCATGGTGCACAGCTCTAACCAGAGACATAAGGGAACCTTGGGCTTTAGGGGGAAAAATCTTCAATTCGCCCGAATTTTTGCGCCACTTTGAGGAAAACGCACAGGAGAGTTTTGCAGGGCGATGGTTCTGCTTAAGGAACCTGCCCTAACATATCGGGAAGTTTTTCATGAAATATTCAAATCTTGTCCAAATCTCCCCCCCCACTTCGTACCCCTACAGCTCCAACGCAGGAACTTTGCCAAAATACTAGCGATCTTCAGCTTAGTGGATTGAATGATTGGATTTACGTGGCCATAACATTTTTGCTCAACATTTGAATATTTTCAGTCGAAAATTGGTGGAATGGCTGCGCCATTTGCCCCCACCTGGCTACTCGTCAGGCAACAGATGCTGATAGCCAATGTTCCCTCTAAGCTGCGCGGCCGTGCAGTTGCTAAGATCCCTCTGCGCAGTTGCAACAATGCTTCGTGCAGTCTCCACTACTTGCTAACCGCCCGCTGTAATAGATTTAATAACTTCTCAGTAAAATTTTGATTCAGCGCACCCGCTTGTTTTTCCGCGCAGCATGATTAAAGATTGGAGGGAACATTGCTGGTGGCTGTGTGGTTTTGAACTTTTTGTTGCAATTGCAAGCCCGTAGATAACTCATGCTGACCGCGAAAAGACAAATTTGGCATGGTTAGCGACATCTGCAACCGACAGAAATTGCTTAGCTTATTGGTTGTTAGATCATTCCGCTTGTATCATATGAATTTGAACAAAAAAGCAATCTTCTGGTGAAATCCTTAAGTTTTTACCGGTGACCGTAGTGTTGGCGAAGGTTCGTTTAATTTGGAGATATGCTGATTCTCATCTGTGTTTTCTGGCCTGGCTGGATAGAAGCAGATCCATCGGCAGATCAACAGCATTGCGGATGGCTTTCGGCTTCTTCGGGGCCTTCGTAATAGTATACAATGAATTAAAAAATGACTTCATGGGGTGAAAAGAGCATGACTTTGGAGGTATTGATTGTGAATTTGGAGGGCTCAGCCCGCTTGCTTCCACTTCTGTTGAAAAGTGTCACAACTTTTTTAATAACCTGGTCTAGTAGGATTGATGTTTTTTCTTCACATCAGCAATCCAATGTCGAAAAATGTGGAAAGGTATTTAAGACTTGATTGAAAATCTACCTTTGTAACTGGCCGTTAACTGCAATTTAGGGCAACATGCTTCAAGGCCCAGTACAAATCTATCATGCGATGATGAGATCGTTTTTTTACGATAGCCAGCAAAGCTACCTAAAACGGGATTAGTGCCCTGGCAAATGCCTTTCATTCACGTATTGCTTTTTAATTGTCGCTTCAGCAATAAATAAGTCTTTCGTGTGCATGTAAATGCACAAGCTTCGCTTGGAAACGTGATCGTCAATTAGCTTTTTATTTGAGTCCTATTGTGGGACATGAGGTGTCACGTCCAAGTCTAAGAAGAACTGTTCTGCTTCTGACCAGGTCGGGAATGCGTTTCAGACACTGTTCTTCACTAATTTCGCTAGGGATAGCCAAAACAGTGGCAAACGCTTGCGCGCAGCATGCTTTTATACCTTTCAAATGCATTTTGTAGATAAACGAGATCTGTGTAGCTTGTGAAAAATGAAGCCCACTGATTAGGACCCGTTTCAAACGTTTTCTGAATTAATGATACAAAGCACTTTCAAACTGTAGTTATTCTCTGAAAAATCGCATAGTTCGACTAACAAAAACAGCCACTTTTTGGCCTAAAAAAGTAATGTCTTATGTGTGACACCAAACGATTGTCGCAGGTACTTAAGCAAGGGAAGACCTTTTTGGACCCCCCAATTTGACTGCCCCCCCAAACGCCTGGTCTGGATCCGCCACTGGCACCAATCCAAATGACTATTTTTGCTACCAATCTGTTATTCGAAACCAAGCATTTGTGACGCCATTCCATTTCTGTGTGAAATAAAATCATTTCTTGAATTATGGAACTTCTTATTGCTAAAAAACAGCATTGAAATTGACAAAAACAATTTTTAAATGCTAAAAAATAAATTTCTTCGTAAAGTAAAAGTTTCAAAATTTTCAAAAGCAGCAATGAAACTGCGTAAAAACATGATTGTGTGGTTAAAAATTATTTTTGCCACTTTGCCGGTCTTTACAGCAATTGGTGCCAAGCCCTCTGTAGTATGCAAGTAATGTATACCCTCATTTATTTACTTTTATCTCGGAAAAGTTGCAAAATGTCACCGAGATGCCAACAGAATCATCCTCTAACGAAGGTACATTTTAAAGCCTTCGCTACAATTGACGTTACGCTTTTGTGTGTAATGCAGTCTGTCTTAAGGCAAGAAAAAATTTTTCGTGAAAACATGTTTTCAGCAAAGATTATTTCTCTCACTTTTAACTTCTCGGTAATGGAGCCACTTTATTCTCTTACCAAAAATAACCATTGTGGAAAAGTTCAGGCTTTAGCAAAAAGTAAAGGAACAAACCAAATGATTTCACCGGAAATCAAACATAAAACAACATATTTACGAACGAACGGCACCGTTTTGAAAGTTTAGCCTCCCGCTGTGGCGTTTACAGCTTATTACTTGCCGAATACTGGTTTCCCCTTATTAAAATCTTTTCTAAAATTAAAACCTGCAGATTCCCGAAACATTCTATCGCATTAGTCCTTTGGCCTTTCGGTCTTTTGATTGTAAGGAAACGTGTACAGCTAAAATCGGATCCAACCAATGGCCACCATAAATGTCATTTACTGGTGATTTCAAAATCGCAAACGTCTTAACTGTTTTTTTACAACCCCAAAAATACATACTAATTTCATTTAACAAATCGAAAAAGTATTGGACATGTAAAACAAACTTGTATCAATGAAAAATCGAACGTGCTGCAACTGATAAAAATGACCGCGAGCAAAATCACAATTATAGGCAAAATCAACTTTTTTTCTGTATTTTACGCTTTGTATAAAATGAAAAGCTTTGTCATTAACAACCACTTTTAGGGCATGCGCCGATCAATCAACTTTTAGTTGCATGTCAACTTTGGTTTAGCTGTAACATACCTTCCGCCAAATCGTCTCAGAACTTAAATTGGATTGTCCTAAAAGCTGATGTGACCAAAGTGTCAGAAAATACGACAGAAAATATTTTGCGCTCTGGTACTTTTCGACGCAGAAATGTTGTTTCGTCCAGGGTTGCGGAGTCGGAGCCAAAGTTGGAGTCGTGAGTAGTCGGCGGTTTGTGGGTGGAGTCGGATTCCTAACAACACTGGGAGTCGGATTCGGAGTTGGATTTTTTTCCGACTCCAACCCTGGAAGTCCAATTGGATCATTTTTTACATCACACGCTTAAATGGGGAATTCCTGTTGAAATCGTACAATTTCCTTTGAAGCTTTTGTTGAAATAGAGATTTCTTGCTGTGCACTACGATTTCAATAGATTTTAACAGCCAAATGTCATTCCCTTTATGTTGAGGTGTCGGAGTCGGGAGTCGGAGTCGGAAACTTCGGAAAGGCTGGAGTCGGAGTCGGGAGTTGGAGTGGGAAATTTTGGAATGGTCGGACTTGTAGTCGGAGTCGAATATTTTACCTCCGACTCAGCAACTCTGGTTTCGTCAAAGTAATTGTAGAGAATATTTGGTGCAACCAATTTTATTTTATTCAATTGTAAAGTTATACTGATTTATTGTAACGTTGGTTGTTATTTCTCCAAAGTGAATCTATATCTAAATATTCCGAACGTTTTGTTTCAAGATATTTTAAAGGCAATCAACAAATATCGGAAAATCGATCCACGTAAGTTCACATTCCTGCACTGCAGCTGAAATTGAAGGAAAGATCTGTTGATTGTTGAAGTGAAGGTTTTTTAAGATAATATTCGTTTTATCAACATCAATTTACAAATTATTTCTTCCACTATGCATAATTTCTAAACCAATGCTCTTCGTCACCTTCAGGGAAGATAGTGGCTTGTTATCTCTTCCTCCTGGTAAGCTGAATCAAAGAGCGATAGCGTACACTATAAAATGATTTAATGGCTCACAGTAGCGGACACAGGCTGATTTGGTGCGGATGCGATGTCGATTTGCAATCCAATGCTTCACAGGACCATATTGCGTAAATCAATCACTTTCGCATACGTACAGCTACGAGGAAACAAGTTCTAAGCTTGATTTGGAAGACGTTTGAGTGATAAAACTGGTCAAAAATGTTAACACTGCACCGCTACGGAACCAACAAGCAATGTGGAACACAACAGCGATCTGACGTAGTCACTGGTGTCGGAGAAGGTATAGCGAGGACTCGAGATAAACAGTTCACGTGATGACATAATACTTATTATCATTGTAGGTTAGCTTTGTTACATCACAATTACCGGTGGCAGTAGCCAGCATAGTGCAGTAGTGCTGTTTAACGGTATATATTGCAGCAAGTGAGCGTAGTCACTTGAATGCGGTTCAGATCGCTGCTCTTGAAATGGTATACCTTATAGTTTTTAATTGTCATTTGGAATAGTCTGCAACACCCATAGTAATTTGTGCATAACATTTGTTATTGCAGGTAATTTTGATGAAATAATAACAATTGTAGCGGGTTGATTCTGTTTATTTTGCAACCGAGAGTAAGAGAACGGAAAGAAACAAACAATTCGTAATGAGTGAAAGCACGAAAAAACGAAAGCGAGAAAGTACGATCATTCATGGGCTTCCGCAGAAATTTTTCCAGGAGGCAACTTCGACAGTTTGTTTATCATTTTCAAATTGCTGACGATCAGTGTTCCCTCTAAGATAATTTTACACTGAACAAATATTTGTTTTAGTGAGAATGATTATTTTAGGTTGAGTAAGGGGAGTTTTCAATGAATTACAAACTTTGTGAATTACATATTGAATATACAATCTTATCAAAATACGAACAATAAAGCACATTTTATTCAAATAATTCCTTGTTTTCGGTGGAGTTTCCATTGCTTTGGAATGTTGTAAGTGCGCGCGAATGAGATTTCACTGCGCAACAGTTCTGGTGGTCCTCAGTTATTGCGCCACTTAGAGGGAACATTGCTGACGATGCAATGATGCAAATGGACATTCACAAAACGCTTTATGCTTTCTACACTACAATGAAAATGCCCCGTGTTGCGGTACCATTCAGAAAAAAACGCTTTTTCGGCAGCAATAGCCAGATATAATAGTATTACGACAATTTACACAGTACGCAATCTGCAGATTTTGAACGCAGGGCATTTCTTGTCAAGTAAGCATTGAAATTATCTGTAAAGAAAGAAGCATTGGATTGCCATGCTTTTCAAGGAAACAACAAATCATGACTTTATTTTACTTAGGAAGCAGAGACGCACCCAGCTGATATATTCAAATGAACTAACAACTGAACACGTTTTCAAAATTTTCTGGGGGGAATCGCCCGACTGCTCTCCCCCTGATTGCGGGATCAGCTAGCAAGACTTGTCAGTCTCACTTAGAACAGTGGTTTTCAAACTGTCATGAGCCGTGGCCTCCTTCAAAAGACTCTCAACACTTGTGGCCCCCTGCTCATCAATAAAAATATCTAGTTTTGGCCTCTGCCTCTGCTCGTGGCCCCTGCTCGGCCTCTGCACGTGGCCCCCAGAGAACAACTCCGTGGCCCCCAGGGGGGACGAGGCCCCCGTTTGAGAAACCCTGACTTAGAAACAAGGGCTGCAAACGTCTGGGTTCTCGTCCAAAGCCATCAATAAAACCTTGCTATACAAACCGGACTATTAAGTAGACTTGTATGTGGACATGACTACGGACAAACTTACTACAATTAGAACACCACGCAGGTTTTGCAAAATTGACCAGATGAATTATGAAAAATTGCCACAGAAAATATAGCTTTGCACTCAGTATTCACTCAGATGTCAGAAATACCCCGATTAAGACGTATTCCCACAAGCCTGTATAGATGTATTCCACTGTAACAAGCCACATAATTTTATATTGCATGAAAAGAAGCCTACATAAGTGTAGTTTGACACTCAGGCACATTGGTCACACTCCCACTAATAATGGACTTTTTAAACTTATGGAAGCATTACCATAGACTCACTCATGCTTCTTTTCACAAAGTATAAATGTACGTGGCCTGCCGCTGTCAGCATGTTACTTTTAATAAGAAGCTCATCTGATGAAACGAAGAAGCGTTTTTGAATAATTGCTAGCATAANTTTAATTTTAGCATCTTTAGCGAGTAATGTGCAGTACAAAAATGTTTTGGCGATGATTTTCAATGAAATCAAGTGNCATGTCAACACNTCTNTAGGTCCGGTGGGGGGATGCATCCCCTGCACCCCCCTTGTGTCCTGAGCGAGTAATGTGCAGTACAAAAAATTTTTGGCGATGATTTTCAATGAAATCAAGTGCCATGTCAACACCTCTTTATGTCTGGTGGGGGAGATGCATCCCCGGCATCCCCCCTGTGTCCGCGCCTGATGGCTCAATCCCCTGCACCATTGCTTGGCTTCACATGGTGTGAAGAACCAGAGCTTGTACGTAGGCGTGTATTGTTAGTCTTGCGAATTTGTATCAGGAACAAAATTATTGAGAATAACTGACTGTGGAGCTTAGTTTCATGGTTTCATAGCAGATTATTTTATACGCCAAATAATAAACTATCTCATGCATATTTAAAATCGGTTTCTTTTTACCAGTGTTTATGTGCTCTGTTGGAATGCATGACGGCAGAGTTGCTGATGAAGACATTACAGCTTCCTCTGAATTTGACCATAATCACAATCCTCGATATGCAAGAATCTACCTTCAGCAATCCATAGCATCTTCGTCAATGGCATCATGGGCATCAAAAAATGGTATTTCCTTTAGTTTGCATTTACATCGAAGAACTTCAACTTAACTTCACAGCTTTTCTCTATTTTATAACATCAATACAGTTTTATCTATTTTGTCAATATTGCTTTGATTCGCGGCAAGCAAGACTCAAAAATATGCCTGCAGTATATAAGTGTCTACTAATTTTATTTGTAAAACACGGTTAAATCAGGCACGATAGCTTTCTGCAACAGTGCTTGCTTTTCATCACTTTTTGCTTCGTCGTACGCTCTATTCTTGTGAATTTATGTGCGTCGGTGGCTTAGGGAAAGAAAGATTGAAAAAAATAGTTTACTGTGACAAAACACTTTTGATAATTTTTTGTGTCTTGATTGACCATTTTGGTATTTATAGAGATAAGAATGTCATGAAACCTTACATTTTGACGTCATACTTAATCCAAAGTCGAAATAACGGAAGAGAAAAAACTCTATCATAGGCGTATCACGTTGCGCAACATTAGCAACGCACTTAGACGTTCCAGAACTTACTAAAAGAAAAGGAATAACATTCCATTCACTGCGTAGCATTTTCCAAAATACGTAAAAAGACGTACGTCAACGCCACTCGCATTGAAATGTAGAATGCCATTCGACATAGCTTGGCGCCAAAGGTGTTAGTATTAAAAAATATTTTTTCGGGACTTAGCCAGGGTCAGCGAGTGGATCCAGGTCAATCTGCGCAACAGAACGAGAGTGACTGGAGTTGTTACACAGGGAAGCGCAGATCGTCACCCACAATGGGTAACGTCATACACAATATCATACAGCAAGGATGGGTCAGATGTCAAAAATATCAGTTCTGCTGACGGAGCCGTAATGGTATGCTAATATTTCGTGAGTGTGAAATATTGTGGATATGGCCTTGTCTGTTGAAATTCATCAATTTGTAAAATGTACAGAATGCTACTGTCATTTTCCTTTAAACGAGAAGAATACCAATATTCAACCAAAAAGGATGTGATTGTAAGTAGCGTTTGCTTTTACTCAACAGTAGCAAGTAACATTATTTTTTCATAGATATTCCAAGGAAACCATGATCGGATCACTATAAAAGTTAACAAGTTTCCTAAACCAGTCACGGCTCAATTTCTGCGCCTCACAATTACTGGTTTCCATGGACATCCTACACTTCGGATGGAGTATTTAACTTGTTGAAATCAAGCCTAACTTTTATCACTTCTCTATGCTTATGTTGGTACTCCTTAGTATCTTCCATTTTGCTCATATATATCCTCCGTTTTGGCTGAAACCGATGGAAATTTTATTTCTGCAACTGACAATAAACGAATTTGTTATTTCACTTTTGGTTCGAACTCAAACTCAATGCTCAACAAACAAATTTGTTGTTTCACTTTTGGCTCGAACTCAATGCTTTTGTGTATTACTGATTGTGGCTGTCATACAAAATATTGTGTCTAATAGAATGATCGTGTAAAAACGTAATTTGTTAAAATGGTTGAAATGATGAAACTCCACAAAAATGTTGCAATTGAAAAGTACTGTGTACAATTCTAGAGGTGATTCACAATCTTGCTGCTTTACGTAGCATATTGCAATATATTTATCACTGTTCGGATGTTCAAGTGGCAGGAGCTTCACCTGACCTACGTGAAAAAATTGTAAAATGTTCTTTTATAAACAAAATTTATTTCACTATTTGGTTTAAACGTCAAGGATTTAAAATAGTTGCCGGGTATGAGAATGTCTGTGACAGAAACAAGTCCTGTCACCACTGAATTAAAGCTTAAGTAGGAATTTATAAATGTTTTCGTTTCTTGAAGCATGTGTGGTGGAAGCGTATAATGATGTGGTCACGTGTGGTCTTTTGGGCAGTATTAACGCATTGCAAAGCATATGTGTTCTTGGCGTATATTTTTTGGAATTTAAGAACTGTCCACGGCGTCGCATTGCGCCGTATTGCGGCCAGGCCCGTAGCCACGGGGGGCATTCGGGGACAATGCCCCCCAAATTTTGTTGTGCCCAGAACATTGTTTATTAAAACATGAATAAAAACAAAAATGTTGTCCCCCTAAAGATGTATTTTGCCCCTCCAAACCTTAAAATCTGGCTACGGGCCTCCTTGCGGCGAGTTTGGTGTCCCGCAACATAAGTGCCGACCTCAAAAGGGTGGACACCAGCGATGACCTTGCCGCTCTACGACATCGGTTCAGCAACGGTCTCCAATCGACCCTTTGAACCGAAGTACCGCGTATCTTCCAACGTAAAGATGATGAAGTCTCATCGTGGCCCATTTTGCATGTTCAGACATGGCGCGAATCTGTACAAAGTCTCGTCTCCAGGAATTCGCCTCCAACCGTCGATCATTCAACTTATAAAGAAGAAACCAACATTCACCACTCGATGATCGAAACACAACCGACGAACGCTGAATGCGCAACCTGGAAAAATTCTATGAACGCGCACGTGCGTCTTAAAACGCCCACTAATGAATGCGGTATTGTAAAAACTGATGTGCTGAGCGACTTGTTTCAGTTTTGGCCTGTTAGTCAGACGCGGCGGAGATCGTGTTTCTCGTGGACTCTCGGAAGGTTTTCCATTGCTATATGCTGTCAGTGGCGTCGGATTTACTTGGGCTTGTCTGTGGACGAGTTCCACACTTACAGCAAAATTGTGGAAAACTGTGGCAATGGAACGGCTTGCTGGTGTCTCCGGGCGCGACGATTGGAT
>JGI24021J15306_10011204_pt1 | contig 11145 bp, 16 predicted proteins | sample Ectturendosymbi1_FD_15306 | JGI IMG/M metagenome (IMG submission 15306)
ACCGAACCCCAACCAAACCCTAAATGCAACCCTAACCCTAAACCACAACCACGCAAGCAGTGCATGCAGCGTATTGTGTGCATGTGGGGCCTTATTTGGAGGCACTGCACGTATGCATGGAGGGGACTGTGAGCAAGCATTGCATTCAGAGCACTGTGTGCTGGCAGTGGACTGTGCACAGGCAGTGCATGCAGTGAACTGTGTGCATGCATTCACTGTGTGCATGTATTGCACTGGATACATGCTGTGCATGCAGTGTACTGTGTGCATGCAGTGCCTGTGTGTAAGCAGTGCATTGTGTGCAAGCAGTGCATGCAGTGTACCGTCTTCAGGCAGAGCACTGTGTGCAGGCAATGCAAGCTGAGTATTGTGTGCAGGCACTGTACTGCGTGCAAGCGGTGAAACGCTGCATGATGTGCGCACGCAGTGCAAAACCTGACCAAAACCCTAACCCAAAAACTAACCCTAACCAAACCCTAACCCCAACCCTTACCCAACCCTAACCACAACACTAACCATAGACCCTAAACATGCAAGTAGTTAATCCAGTGTACTGTGTGCACGCAGGGACTTCTGTCCAGGCACTGCACTGTGTGCAAGCAATGCATGCAGCGAACTGCGTGCAAGCAGCGTACTGTTTCAAGAGCTGCACGGTGTGCAAACAGTGCGTGAAGTGCACGGTGTGCTGGCAGTGCACTGGTCACAGGCAGTGCATGTAGTGTACTGTGAGCATGCAATGCACTGTGTGCAAGCAGTGCATGCAGCGCACTGGATGCATGCCGTGAACTGCGTGCAAGCAGTGTGTGCAGAGCACTGTGCGCTAACAATGCACTGTGTGCAAGCATGTGCATGTAGTGTACTGGATTTAGGAAGTGCACTGTGCTCAGGCAGTGCACCGTGTGCATGCCGCGTATTGTGTGCAGGCAGTTCCTTGTGTGCAAGCAGTGCATGCATTGCACTGTGTTCAGGCACTGCACTGTGTGCAGTCAGTGCATGCAGTGATCTGTGCACAGGCACTCCACTGTGTGCACGCAATGCACTGTGTGCAGCCAGCGTATTGTGTTCAAGCAGCGCATGCAATGCACTGTGTGCAAGCAGTGCACTGTGTTCAGACAGTGCAGTGGGTGCATGCAGTTCACTGTGTACAAGCGGAGGACAGCATGCAAGCAGTGCAGGCAGTGCACTGTGAACATGCAGCGCACTGTGTGCAGGCATTTCAGTGTGTGCATGCGGTGTACTGTATACAGATAGTGCACAGTGTGCAAGCAGGGTAGGCAGTACACTGTTTGCAGGCACTGCACTGTGTGCATGCATTGCGCTGGGCGCAGGCAGTGCATGGAGTGCGTGCAGTGCGCTGTTTGCAAGCAATTTCGGCAGTGCACACTGTGCACGCAGTGCTCTGTGAACAAGAAGAACACTGTATGCAAGCAGTGCATGCAGTGCTTTGCGTATAGGCAGTGCGCTGTATGAAAGCAGTGAATGCAGTGAATTGTGCATGCAGTGCACTGCATGCAAACAGTGCATGAAGTTCATTTTTTACAGACAGTGCACTACAGACAGGGCAGGCTGTTCTCTGTGTGGAAGCAGTGCATGCAGTGCACTGTTTGCATGCCCTGAACTGTGGAGCGGCAGTGCACTGTGTGCAAGCAGTGAATGTTGTGCACTTTCTGCAAATTGTTCCGGGAGTCCACTGTGTAAAAGCAGTGCATGCAGTGCACTGTGTGGGTGCACTGCACTGTGTGCAAGCAGTGTAGGAAATGTCATGTGTGCACCCAGTACACTGTGCACAGGCAGTGCACTGTATGCTAGCAGTCCATGCAGTGCACTGTGTATATGCAATGCACTGTGTAGAGGCACTGCACTGTGTGCATGGATTTCACTGTGTGCAGGCAGTGCACTGTGTTCCAGCAGTGCATGCAGTGCACTGTGTTCCAGCAGTGCATGCAGTGCACTGTGTGCAGGCAGTAGAGTGTGTGCATGCAGTTCATTGCGTACAAGCAGTGCACTGCATGCAAGCAGTGCAGGCAGTGCCCTGTGAACATGCAGTGCATGGTGTGCAGGCATTGCAGTGTGTGCATGCCGTGCTCTGTGCAGAGGCAGTGCACTCCGTACAAACAGTGCATGCAGTGCACTGTGTCCATGCAGTGCACTGTGTACAGACAGTGCAGTGTGCACATGCAGTGCACCGTGTGCCGGCAGTGCAATGTGTGCAAGCAGGGCAGGCATTGCACTGTTTGCAGGCACTTCACTGTATGCATGCATTGCGCTGTGTGCAGGCAGTGCATGCCGTGCACGGTTTGCAAGCAATTTCGGCACAGCACAATGTGCATGCAATGCACTGTGTAAAGGCAGAGCACTGTGGGCATGCAGTAGATGCAGTGCGTTGCGTACAAGCAGTGCGCTGTATGAAAGCAGTGAATGCAGTGCACTGCATGCAAACAGTGCATGCAGTGCACTGTGTATATGCAATGCACTGTGTACAGGCACTGCACTGTGTGCATCCATTCACTGTGTACAGGCAGTGCAGTGTGCGCATGCAGTGCATGCTGGATACTGTGTTTATTCACTGCACTGTGTACAAACACTGAAATATATGCATGCATTCAGCTGTGTGCAGGTAGTGCAAGCAGTGCATGCAGTGCACTGTGTACAGGCAGTGCCCTGTGTGCAAGCATGGCTGGCAGTGCACTGTTTGCAGGCACTGCACTGTGTGCATGCATTGCACGGTGTGCATGCAGTACACTCTGTACAGGTTGTCCAGTGTGTGTGGATGCAGTTCACTGTGTACAAGCAGTGCGCTGTATGCAAGCAGTGCAGGCAGTGCACTATTAACATACAGTGCACTGTGTGCAGGCAGTGCAGTGTGTGCCTGTAGTGCACTGTGCACAGGCAGTCCAGTGTGGGGAAGCAGTGCACGTAGTGTACTGTGTGCATACAGTGCCCTGTGTGCAGGCAGTGCACTGTGTGCAAAAAGCGCACGGAGTGCACTGTTTGCAAGGAGTGCACTCTGTACAGGCAGTGCACTGTGAGCAATCAGTGCAGGCACTGCACTATGTGCGTGCAGTGCCCATTGCATAGGGAGCGCACTTTGTGCAAACAAGGCATGCAGTGAACTGTTTGAATTCAAGGCACTGTGTAGAGGCAGTGCACTGTTTTCAATCAAGTCAGGAAGTGCACTGTGTACTGGCATTGCACTGTGTGCATGCTTTGCACTGCGTGCTGGCAGCGCATTGTGTGCAAGCAGTGCATGCATTGCACTGTTTGCAAGCAATTCTGGGAGTGCACTGTGTGCATGCAGTGCACTGTGCGCAAGCAGTGCACTGTGCGCAAGCAGTGCATTGTGTACGGGCAGTGCGCTGTATGAAAAAAGTGAATGCAGTGCACTGTGTGCATGCAGTGCACTGCATGCAAGTAGTGCATGAAGTTCATTCTGTACAGACAGTGCACTGTGTGCAGGCAGTGCATGCAGCGCACTGTATGCATGCAGTGAACTGCGTGCAAGTAGTGCGTGTAGAGCACTGTGCGCTAACAGTGCACTGTGTGCAAGCATGTGCATGTAGTGTACTGTATTTAGGAAGTGCACTGTGCTCAGGCAGTGCACCGTGTGCATGCCGCGTACTGTGTGCAGGCATTGCCTTGTGTGCAAGCAGTGCATGCAGTGCACTGTGTGCATGCAATGCATGCAATGTGCTGTTTGCATGCAGGGGAATGTGTGCAACCATTGCACGCAGTGCACTGTGTGCAGTTAGTGCACTGTGTACAGACAGTGCATGCAGTGTTCTTTGTGCATGCAGTGCACTATGTTCAAACAGTGCGTGCAGTACACCGCGTGCTGGCAGTGCACTGTGTGCAAGCAACTCACGCAGAGTACTGTGTGCATGCAGTGACCTGTCTGAAAGCAATGCATGCAGTGTACTGTGTGCGTAGAGTGCTCTGTGCGCAAGCAGTATCTGCAGTGTACTGTGTGCATTTAGTGCAAGCACTGCACTGTGTGCTAGCAGTACACTATGTGTAAGAAGTTCATGCAGTGAACTGTGTACATGCAGAGCACTGAGTGTATGCAGTGCAGTTTTTGCAAGGAGTGCATGCAGCGCACTGCGTGCATGCAGCGCACTGTGTGCAAGGACTACTTCCAGTGCACTGTGTGGATGCGGTGACCTCTGTTTAAGCAGTGTACTGTGTGAAAACAATGCATGCAGTACACTATATGTGTGCAGTGGATGCAGGGTACTATGTGCATGCAGTGTACTGTGCAAATGCAATACACTGTGTGCAAGCATTGCATGCAGTGTACTGTGTGCATGCAGTGCATCCCATGTGCTGTTTCCTTGCTGGGGACTGTGTGCAAGCATTGCATGCGGTGCACTGTGTGCCGGCAGTGCGCTGTGTGCAAGCAGTGCATGCAATTAACTGTGTGCAGGCAGTGCACTGCGTGCAGGAAGTGCACCGCTTGCATGAAGTGCACTGTGTGCATCCATTGCACGGTGTGCAAGATCTTTACGCAGTGCACTGTGTGCACGCAGGGCATGTAGTTTACTGTGTCCATGCAGTGCAATGTATGCGTGCAGTGCATGCAGTGTAATCTGTGCATGCAGTTTACTGTGTGCAAGCAATACACTATTTGCAATCAGTGCGTACAGTTTTCCATGTGCAAGCAGTGCTTGCAGTGTACTGTGTACATGCAGTGCACTGTGTCAAAGGTCTGCTCGCAGTGTACTTTGTGCATGCATTGCACTGTGTGCAAACACACCATGCAGAGCACTCTGTGCATGCAATGTTCTTTTTCTTGCTACACATTGTGTGCAAGCAGTGCATACAATTCACTGCGTGAAACAGGTGCATGCAGTGTGCAGTGTTCACGCAGTGTTCTAAGTGCATGCAGTGCACAGTTTGCGTGCAGCGCACTTTGTGGAAGCAGTGCGTGCAGTACGCTGTTTGCAAGCAATGCACTGTGTGGAAGCAGTGCATGCGGTTCACTGTGTGCAAGCAGTGCATGCAGTGAACTGTGTGCATGCAGTGCCCTGTGTGCATGGAGTGCACTGTCTGCCACCAGTGAATGCAGTGTACTCTGTGCTTAGACGGCACCGTGTGCAAGCAGTGCTATGCATACATGCAGTGTTCTGTGCGCAATCAGTGCACGGTGTGCAAGCAGAGCATACAGTTCACTGTGTGCAAACATTGCATGCAGTGCACTGTGTGCAGGCAGGGGACTGTGTACAGGCAGTGCATGCTGTGAACTGTGTGCATGCATTGAACTGGATTCATGCTTTGCATGCAGCGTACTGTGTGCATGTAGAGCACTGTGTGCAGGTAGTGCACGCAGTATTCTGTGCGCATGCATTGCGCAAGCAGTCCGTGTGCAAGCAGTCCGTGCAGTGCACTGTGTGCAAGCAGTCCGTGCAGTGCACTGTGTGCACGTAGTGCACTGGATTCATGTTGTGCATGCAGTGCCCTGTGTGTATACAGTGGAGGGATTGCATGCTGTGTGCAGGCACTGCACTTCGTGCAAGCAGTGCATGCAGTGTCCTATTTGGAGACATGCACTGTGTGCAAACAGTGCGTGAAGTGCACGGTGTGTAGGCCGTGCATTGTGTTCAGGCAGTGCATGCAGTGTACTATGAGCATGCAATGCAGTGTGTACAAGCTGTGCATGCAGCGCACTGTGTGCAAGCAGTGCGTGAAGTGCACTGTGCCCTGACAGTGCACAGTGGGCAAGCAGCACATGCAGTGTACTGTATGTAGAAAATGCACTGTGCCTATGCAGTGCACCGTGTGCATGACACGTACAGTGTGAAGGCACTTCTTTGTGATCAATCACTGCATGCAGCATACTGTGTACATGCAGTGCATGCATGGTGCTGTTTGCATGCAAGGTACTGTGTGCAACCATTGCATGCAGTGCATTGTGTGCAGGCAGTACACTGTGCACAGGCAGTGCATGCAGTGCACTGTGTGCTTTCAGTGCACTGTGTGCAAACAGGTCATGCAGTGCTCTGTGTATGCAGTGCCCTGTCTGAAGACAGTGCATGCAGTGTTCTGCGTGCACAGAGTCCATTGTGTGCAAGCAGTAGATGCAGAACACTGTGTCCATTGAATGCATTCAATGCACTGTTTGCATGCGGTGCACTGTGTGCAAGAAGTTCATGCAGTATGCTGTGTGCGTGCAGGTCACTGTGTGCATTCAGTGTACTTTGTGCAAGCAGTGCATGCAGCGAACAGTGTGCAAGCAGAGCACTGTGTGCAAGCATTGCGCGCAGTGTCCTGTATTGTGTCAGTGCACTGTGTGCAAGCAGTGCATGCAGTATACTGTGTGCAGGCAGTGCACTCTCTGCAACCACTGCATGCAGTGTTCTGCATGCTCAGAGTGCACTGTGTGCAGGCAGTTCACGCAATGTACTCTATGCATGCAGTGCGTGGCATGTGCTCTTTGCATGCTGGGGACAAGGTGCAAGCATTGCATGCAGTGCTCTGTGTGCAGGCAGTGCATGAGGCGCACTGTTTCCATGCAGCGGTGCTATGTGCAAGCAGTGCATGCAGGGCACTGTCTACAACGAGTGCATGCTGTGTACTGTGTGCTTAGAGTGCACTGTCTGCAAGCAGTACGTGCAGCAGTACATGCATGCAGTGCATGCCATGTGCTGTTTTCATTCAGGGGACTGTGTGCAAGAATTGCATGCAGTGCGTTGTGTGCATGCAGGGCCCTGTGTGAAGGTATGCACTGTGTGCAAGCAGTGCATGAAGTTTACTGTCTGCATGCAAAGCAGAGTGTGCAGGCAGTGCATGCTGTGTACTGTATGCAGGCACTGCCCTGTGTGCGAGCAGTGCGTGCTGCATGGTGCACGCATGCAGTGCAAACCCTAAACCTAAACCAACCCTAAACCAACCGTAAACCTAAACCAACCCCAACCCTAACCCTAAACCCCGACTATGCAAGCTGTGCATGCAGTGTATTGTGTGCATGCAGGGCCCTGTTTGCAGGCACTGCACTGTGTCCAAGCAGTGCATGCAGTGAACTGCGTGCAGGCAGAGCACTGTGTGCAAGCAGTGCATGCAGTGGTTTGTTTGCATGCCGTGCACTTTGTGCAAACAGTGCATGCACTGTACTGTGTGGATGCAATGTTCTGTGTGCATGCACTTCACTGTGTGCAGACAGTGCGTGCAGAGCACTTTCGTAGACAGTGCACTGCGTGCTAGCAGTGCATGCAGTGTACAGTGTGTATGCAGTTCCCTGCGTACAAGCTTTGTGTGCAGTGTGCTGTGTGCATAGAATGCACTGTGTGCAAGCAGTACATGCAGTGTTCTGTATCCATGCGGGAGACTAAGTGCAAGTATTGCATGCAGTGCACTGTATGCAGGGAGTGGACTGTGTACAGGCAGTGCATGCTGTGAACTGTGTGCATGAATTGCACTGGATACATGCTGTGCATGCAGTATACTGTGTGCATGCAGAGCAGTGTGTGCAGGCAGTGCACGCAGTGTACTGTGTGCATGCATTCATTGTATGCAAGCAGTCCATGCAGTGCACTGTGTGCATGTAGTGCACAGAAATCATTCTGTGCGTGCAGTGTACTGTGTGCATGCAGTGCCCTGTGTGTGAGCAGTGCACTGCTTGCAGGCACTACACTGTATGCAAGCGGATACACGCTGCATGTTGTGGGCATGCAGTACAAACCCTGACAGAAACCCTCACATAAAACCGAAACCTAAACCTAACCAAATCCCAACACCAACCCTTGCCCAACCCTAACCACAATCCTAACCATAAACCTTAAACACGCAAGCAGTGCATGCAGTATACTGTGTGCACGCAGGACCCTGTGTGCAGGCACTGCACTGTGTGCAAGCAGTGCAAGCAGTGAACTGTGTGAATGCAGTGTACTGTTTCAAGAAGTGCACTGTGTGCAAACAGTGCCTGTAGTGCACGGTGTGCAGGCAGTGCACTTTGTACAGGCAGTGCATGCTGTGTACTGTGAGCATGCAATGCACTGTGTGCAAGCAGTCCATGCTGGTCACTGCATGCATGTAGTGCAATGTGTGCAAGCAGTGCATGCAGTGCACTGTGTGTAGGAAGTGCACTGTGCACAGGCAGTGCACCGTGTGCATGCCGCGTGCAGTGTGCAGGCAGTGTCTTGTGTGGAAGCAGCTCATGCAGTGTACTGTGTGCATACAGTGCCCTGTCTGAAAACAGTGCATGCAGATTACTGTGTGCATGGAGTGCACTGTGTGCAAGCAGTACATGCAGTGCACTGTGTGCATTCAGTCCATGCAATTTACTGTTTGCCTGCAGTGCACGTTTTGCAAGCAGTACATGCAGCGCACTGTGTACAATTAGTGCAAGCACTGCACTGTGTGCAAACAGTGCACTATGTGAAAGAAATTCGTGCAGTGTACTGTTTGCATGCAGTGCACTGTGTGCATGCAGTGCACCTTGTGCAAGCAGTGCATATAGTGCACTGTGTGCATTCAGTGCATGCAGTGTGCTGTTTGCATGCAGTTCACTATGTGCAAGCCGTACGTGCAGTGCCCTGCGTGCATGCAGTGCACTGCGTGCAAGGACTGCTTGCAGTGGACTGTGTGCATGCAGCCCCCTGTGTGCAAACAGTGAACTGTGTGCAAACAGTGCATGCAGTGCACTGTACGCGTGCAGTATATGCAGTGTACTATGCGCATGCATTGTACTGTGTGAATCCAATTCACTGTGTGCAAGCAGTGCACTGAATGCATGCAGTGCACCCACTGCTTGTAGTGCCTTGTGTCAAAGCAGTGCACTGAGTCCTAGCAGTGCATACAGTGTACTGTGCATATGCAGTGCACTGTCTGCGACCAGTGCATGCAGTGTGATGTATGCATGCATTGCACTGTGTGTTAGCAGTGCTTGCAGTGTAATGTGTGTATGCAGTGCACTGTGTGCAATCAGTGCGTGCTGTACGCTGTGTGCCGATGGTGCAAGGTGTGCAGGTAGTGCATACAGCGCACTGCGTTCAAGTAGTGCTTTCACTGAGTGACAGCAGTGCATGCAATGGACTAGGTGCATTCAGAGCACTGTGTGCAGGCAACGCATGCTTTGTACTGTGTGCAGGCACTGCACTGTTGCAAGCGGTACACGCTGGATGTTGTGCTCATGCTGCGCAAACCCTGCCCAACTCAACACAAAACCGAAACCCAACCCTAACCAAACCCTAACCCCAACCCTTACCCAACCTTAACCACAACTGTAATCATCAACCCTATACATGGAAGTGTTCCACGCACTGTACTGTGTGCTAGCAGGGCCTTATGTGCAAGCAGTGCCTGCAATGTACTGTGTGCATACAGTGCATGCAATATGCTGTTTGCATGCAGGGGACTGTGTACAACCATTGCATGCAGTGCATTGTGTGCAGGCAGTGCACTGTGTACAGGCAGTGCATGCAATGTTCTGTGTTCATGCTGTTCACTGTCTGCAACCAGTGCATGCAGTGTTCTCTGTGCTTAGAGGTCTCTGAGTGCAAGCAGTGCGATGCGTCCATGCAGTGTTCTGTGCGCAAGCAGTGCACTGTGCGGAAACAGTGCATGCGGCTCACTGTTTGCAAGCAGTGCTTGCAGTGAACTGTGTGCATGAAGTGCCCTGTGTGCAAGCAGAGCACTGTCTGCCACCAGGGCATGCTGTGTACTCTGTGCTTAGAGTGCACTGTGTGCAAGCAGTACATGCATTGTAATGAATGTGTGCAGTGCATGCCATGTGCTGTTTGCATGAAGGGGACTATGTGCAAGCTTTCGTTGCAGCGCACTGTGCAGTGTACTGTGTAAATGCTATGCAATGTCTGCAACCAGTCCATGCTGTGTACTGTGTGCTTAGAGTGCATTGTGTGCAGTGTGCTGTATGCATGCTGTGCATTGCATGCACTGCACTGTGTGCAAGCAATGCACTATGTGCAAGCAGTGCATGCAGTGTACTGTTTGCGTGCATTGCACCGTGTGCAAGAAGTGCGCTGTGTGCATACAGTGTACTGTGTGCATGCAGTGCATTGTGTGCAGGCAGTGCACTGTGCGCAATCAGTGCTATGTGTGCAGCCAGTGTTGTTTGTGAAAGCAATGCACTGTTTGCAATCCGTGCATGCAGTTCACTGTGTGCAAGCTTTGCACGCAGTGCACTGTGTGCAGGCAGAGCACCGATTGCTTGCAGTGCATGCCATGCCCTGTGTGGGAGCCATGCACTGTGTGCAAGAAGTGCATGCAGTCTTCTCTGTGCATGCGGTGCATTGTGTGCATGCAATACATTGTGTGCAAGCAGTGCATACAGTTCACTGTCTGCCACCAGTGCATGCTGTGTACTCTGTGCTTAGAGTGCACTGTGTGCAAGCAGTACATGCATTGTAATGTAAGTATGCAGTGCATACCATGCGCTGTTTGCATGCAGGAGACTATGTGCCATCAATGGATGCAGTGCACTTTGTGCCGGCAGTGCAAGCAGTGCACTGTGTGCAAACAGTGCCATATGTGCAAGCAATGCAGCCAGTGCACTGTGTTCAGGCAATGCACCGCGTGCATGGTGAGCTCTGTGTGCATACAGTGCACTTTGAGCAAGGACTGATCGCTCTGTACTTTGTGCATGTAGTGCACTCCGTGCAACCAGTGCACTGTGAGCAAGGACTGCTTGCAGTGTGCTCTGGACGAGCAGTGCCCTGTGTGCAAGCAGTGCACTGTGTGCAAGCAGTGCATGCAGTGTATTGTGTGCATGCAGTGCGTGAAATGCACTGTGTGCAAGCAGTGCATGCAGTGTACTGTTTGTAGGAAATGAATTGTGCCTCGGCAGTGCACCGTGTGCATGCCGGGAACAGTGTGCAGGCTGTGTCTTGTGTGCAAGCAGTGCAGGCAGTGCACTGTGTACAGGTAGTGCATGCAGTTTTGTCTGTGCATGCAGTTCACTGTGTGCAAACAGTGCGTGCAGTGCACTGTGTGCTTGCAGTGCATTGCGTGGAAACAGGTCATGCAGTGCACTGTGTGCATGCAGTGCCCTGTCTGAAGGCAGTGCATGCAGTGTTTTGTGTGCATAGAGTGCACTGTGTGCAAGCAGTGCGTGCAGTGCACTGTGTCCATTCAGGGCGTGCATTGCACTGTTTGCATGCAGTGCGTTGTGTGCAAAAAGTTTATGCAGTGCACGGT